>Ga0315915_1006515_pt1 | contig 14226 bp, 7 predicted proteins | sample MpolbnodulesMG_FD_207738 | JGI IMG/M metagenome (GOLD analysis project Ga0315915, IMG submission 207738) | Medicago polymorpha root nodule microbial communities from Los Angeles, California, United States - branched nodules | ecosystem: Host-associated > Plants > Roots > Nodule | place: USA... | reverse complement strand
TGATTGCAATTTCTTTTCATTATTAACAAAGAAGAAATTCAGGAACACAACTGGTAATATTATTTGGTAAGAAAACAAAGTTAATAGCTTAAATTGATGTATATTTTGCATTTTTTTTTTATCTTTTTTGCAGTCGTTTCATAGCATAGTATTGAATGTATAATCAATATGATATTTATATTTTTCAAAACCCGTGCGATACCCGTGCATCCCACGGGTTAGAGTCTAGTAATAATAGAAAAGTTAATTAATCGGAATAAAACAATATGGCTATCCCCCTAAAAAAACAAATTGGTTATTGTGTGTATATGAGAAAACTAAAGTTTGCAATTGGAGTGAAGAAGCGTAGCGAAGAGTAGTGGCATGACGTGCTGGTACCTTTTGGTGGTATTCAATTGGTAATGACGTTCTCCAAGTTGGTTCATAATTAGTAATGGAATATTGGTAAAGTCAAAGGAAAGAAAAAGATTGTGTTATCTCACTACTACCTAGCTAGTGTTGAATCAATATCCTAATTAGTGTTAGTTTGTTTTGTTTATTTCATTCAGATTAAGAAATTTCAATTTGTACCCAAAAAAAATCTCATAATTTTTGTTATATTCTTTATCCATAATCAACAAATAAATTTTGCTGTTAAATTTTTTTATTTTTGTAATTGGAGTGAAGAGGGTGAGTGCGTGTTTTTACAGTGCAGAGTAGTGATTTGTGATGGGTTTGGTACTTTGGTGGTAATAATTTGGTTATGGCAAAGTAGTGGTGAGAAAGATGAGGTGTGTTATCTCACTCACCTAGTAGGTAGTAAAATTTTAACAGTAATATTTTTTTACCATGAAAATAAAATCAAAGAGACTTTTTCTGTAATGCTAATTTAAATCTATGTTACAAAATTGCTTTATATGATTTATTTTATGGATCGGTATTTGGTGATGATGATCATAATAATAGTGCAGCGCAATAGAGATGGTGAGAAGGGTAGACTTGAAAAAACGAAGAAAGAAAATGACACATCAAAATTATTGAAAAGAGGTAGTATATGCAAAAAAAAAAATTGATGATTAAATGATATAATAGAAATAAAGTGTACTATTATAAAATGATATTTAAAAAGAAAATGGGATTTATCATTTTCCTTAAATAAATTACTACTTATAATTTGTATGCATAAAAAATTCCTTTCAAAAAATAAATGAATATGCATGTCGGGGAAGAAACTCAGGTTGGTCCCAACTAAACTCAGTATTCACTTACTTTCGTTTAATTGATTGTGACATTAGGCTGAAATTATGTTAAACCTATTACTTATCGAGGGATGCCGATGAGTGTTTTTAAAACATTGGTTAAAATATTAAAATAAATAACTTTGTAATAAAAGTTGTATGATTATTGTTAAAACAAAAGTAAAAATTTGTAATGAACTTTATAATAAAAACTTGTATTTTTAAGATAAATTTTTTATTAATGAATTTCTTAACCAATATCTTCAAAACGCACGTGTTAGCGAAACCCGTATTTATTCACCAAGTGCACGTTTTTACTAGAGGAAAACTAGACTATGCTGAAAAGATATTACATCACCCGAGCTTACTATTCTTCACCAAGCACACACCATCTAACAGGAAAAGTCTCGCTCAGGAGATTCATGCATAAAAGACAGAATAATTAATGAGTTTAAACACATTATTTAAACACGAAAGAAAATATTTTAATGAAAATATTTAAACACGAAACAAAACACTAGCTAGTTAACATGATTAAAGCACCGAAGGGGATTATCCATTAGTGATGAAAATAAAAAAGTAACGTTTTTTTCCATTTCCAACCATCTGAAAGAGAAGAATTTCACTTTGTCAAAAAGTTGTTGTGATGACATTTTCTTTTTCTCAAAGACAACTGTTCATTTCCTTTCAGAGAACCCAGACATAAGCCCGTCAAATAAAATGAAGGGAAAATTGATTTTTCGGTTAGTAACAACATAAAATAAAACTAACTACTATAGTTATAATAAGTAAAGTGAATTGCCTTGTCGAAAAAGTCAACAAACAATCCTCAGCAATTACTCCAAAAACTCGATGATTAAATTTGGCAAGTGCAAATTACAAAAGAAATAAAACATATCCTAGATAGACAAAGGTTAAGGAGAGACTACTCCCTTGATGCTCCTAGTGCTTGCATTCCTCTTAAGCTGCTTCATTCTGAATGATCATTTGTGAATGAGAAGAGTTGCATTTATAGGTTGATTTTCCAGTGGATTTGGGCTGAAAAACTGGGCCTTTTCCCCAAACCACCAGTTAGAAAACAACAAAATATTGTTTTTTCACAGATGGGCAAGTGCGCCGCACGTGAGGCTAGGCTCCTGGCGTGTAGTGCTCTAAACATTGCTTTTTCAACACTATTTTTCACACTTGGGGTGCGAAGAGACGGGGAGAGAGAGAGAGAGAGCGGGGGAGGGAGGGAGGGAGAGAGTACGATGATGTTCTTCTAAGATTCATAAACGAGGGAACCTTTAAGCCAATTGAGAATTTAGAAACTCTAATTGAAGTATATGCTTCAATTACCTCTGAGAGAGCAAGGACCCAACTTAAAGCTTCGTACAAAGGTGCACTGTGCCTCTAGGATTGACGACCTTATGTCTTTGACGTACGTATGACCTTAGGTGTAAGTGTTGCAACACGACAGGTAGATGGGAATAAAATAAGACCTTTGAGAGAGCAAGGACCCACACGTACAAACCCACGTGATCAGTATGTGCAACTCGATAGCTGGTAGGATATAAAACCCCACGAACTCATTACTTAAATAGAAGACCTAAGACCAATATCTAAATAATGTTTGATCATTAATTAATTCCAATAAATGTATAGAGGAGATTCAAAGAATTCTAACTGTCGCTAACATTATGCAATCAAAACAGGTTACTCCTAAGCTCTTTCTCTGCACAAACAAATTAATTTCAAAAACCCCATTTATCTTTTATTTTATTGTTTTAAAGTTCCCAATAAGTAACACAAATTGTCTTGTTGGAACGACAATCTTTGTGGGTATGATATTTTACTTACATTTTATTACTTTGTAAACGATTTGGTACACTTGCCTAAATCCGAACATCGTGTTTCTAAAAGAAAGATCGTTTGACATTGAATATTATTTAGTTATCTACTTTTTAGGTTATTTAAAAATAAAGGAACAAACAAATTTTTCAACAAAAAGAGAAAAAAAAAATCAACTTTATGTTACAAAATAAATTTGCAGTCTTTCTGGTGGTTGAAAGCGAACTATGCAGCTTTCGTTTTCGACTATCATTATTGGTGGTTTAACCCTCTTAAGTGTTTGGATACTATTTCTTAGCTTGTTTATTTTTTTATGCTTTTGTTGTTTCAAGTCGTATATGTAACCATATAAACTCATTATAAGTCTAGTTCTGGTTTATCTTGTGCTAAAAGAACTTGCTCAGTTTTTAAATATATTTTATTGGGTTAATTGTTCAAAATGATCATGCAATATACGCAAAGTTTGAAGAAAGACTCTTTAAAAAAAAAAACACTCTATAATTTAAGATTCCTCCTATTTTTGACCCTGTAAGATACGCGAAGTGCAAAAAAGTGTCTTAGATATTGAATACTGTCATCATTTTTTGTAGGCATATTTATGACATTAAAGAATGGCTTTCCATGAGAAATTAGAATTTTTCTACAAGGGATATATTAATTATGAATTTTTAAAGCACAAAAAACTAAAAAAAAAACAAAACAACATAAATCTCGACCTAGAAGTTGAATTTTGAGATGATTGTTTACACATATATCTATAAAAAAAATACATAGAAAGAGTCTACAAACTTTCATAATATATAGAAGACGCAACAATTTATTTTGATTTTTCAACCAAAACATGCAAAATTGAAATTTTGCTCCGAGTAAACATATAATCATAGTTCAAGTTTTGTTTATTCATTTTGTAGACATGGTTACAACATCATAAGAACATTTACCATTAAATTTTAGAATTTTTAAATGAGGAACAAATTAATTATGAATTTTTTAAGACATTTATAATTATGTGGAAAAAAAATTCATAATTAATTTTCCTTGTTGAAAAATTCTAATTTGTTATGGAAAGCCATATTTTAACGTCATAAACAGACCTATTAATAAATAATCTCAAATTATAAGGTTAGAATATGTGTTTTTTTTTAGAGGATCATTTTTCAGATATCGCGTATATTACATTGCCAATTTAAATAATTAACTGTATTTTATTTTGCCTTGTTAAAAAACAAACCAAACATTTTAGAATCAAGTATGTACCTCCACAATCAATTTGAATCCCTCTAGATATTGAACCAAACGTACACTTAAGAGGTAGTGGTCACGGGTGTTGTGCCAATAATCCCTCTAGAAGTGGAACCAACACACTTAAGAGGTGATGATTAGAGGTGTTGTACCGCAAATAATCCCTCTAGAAGTGAAATCAAACATACACTTATGAGATGATGGTTAGAGGTGTTGTGCCGGTTTTTGTGGGTACCCACTGTTTGTGTGGTTGCTGCCGGTTTGCTTTGGCTGCCCTTGGCTGGCATGCTAATGCAAATAGTGAAGCTGGGAGTGTTTGTGGGTGTGTGGGGTGGCTTTCTTGTTGGGTGTTCTTTCGGGTTATTTAGTTTGCTGGTTTTTGTATCCGTTGTATCATTCTCGTTTAGCACTTTTTGTGCAAGACTTTTCTCAATATGATTATGTTGATTAAAAGAGAGAGCATATAATAGGATAAGTAAAAAAAATAATTTATTCTATCTTATTTGTGTATCAAATGAGATATTAAAATTGGATATAATAACTTAATCATAGCATGTCTCTGTATCTTAGTCATTAAACGGTTTAGTCTTGGATTGAAACTTTTTATTACAAAGAAAAAAAGAATTGAGCAATTACACTTCTAAAGGGATGGTACGTAGAAGGATAGTAGATATCCCCTAAGAAAAGGATAGTAGATATCCCCTAAGAAAAGGATAGTAGATAAACATACGTGGTTGCCGTTTCTGAGAGTTTATGTTCACACTTGACCTGATCATGGTTTCAAAAGGATGAAATGCTACTTCCATGTGAAGCTGTCTCTTTCGTTAAGTATAGAAAAGTTCGATCGCACAAAAAATGTTGGTTGATAATAAGGAAAGAAAATCTAACCGGTAACAAAATGTAAAAGAAAATTAACAATTGTAACCCCAAAAAATGCCAAACAAAAGGAGAATAACAATAGTTTATAAGATTAATTTGATAATTTCTTTCCTCTTTCATTTATAAATTATAACTTATTTTTGATTTGTTTGAAATAATCTAACATGACCTTTTTTGGTAGAGTAGGTAGCATCATCTAACTAAGAAGAATACTGGTGGAGCCTGTACTCTACAAAATGAAAATAATTATAAAAGAGACGAAAGGTTGCAACAATTGATTCATTGGTTTGCTCCTATCATACTGAAGAAAGTTCGTTCCCATTTGACAACATTTTGACAAAAAAATTGTCCAAAAATAATATAATCTTTTTAAAAAAATTAATATTATGATTTTATACTTTGAACCGTATAATATACTCTTTTTCTTCGAGAGGGAATCGTACCATATAAACAATCCATATCCTTACTATATATGTTATAGTTTTGAATAATAATATTTATTGTAATGAAATAAATTAATGTCTTTTAAAAGATAATATTCAATTTTCTTATTATGTTCACGTTTTTATGAAAAATCTTGTTCAATGACAAGATTGTGTTTTATCCCACGTTCATAACCTCACTGAGATCATTAATATTTTACTCCATGTTGTTTTCTATTTTTCAGGTATAAGTCATTTCAAAGTATCATCAGAGACCAGATCACAATCAGAATATAGTTTAAGGTCTATTCATCTCTTATATTTTAAAACAAGTGTCATTTATGTATTTATAAATAATTTGCAAATATTTCTCATAATGAAAGCTATTCAAAGTCATTTATTTAAAGTTTTATGATAAAATCCTAAGGTAAAACTCCATTTGAGATGAAAATGTTTTGATATCTTAAAACTCAAATTGGGATGTTACAAATTCTCTAGTTGTATTGAATTCTAATGTTTATAAGAAATCGCCACATTTTACTCCTCAATTCCAAAAAGTATAATATTTCCCTCATTTTATAGTGTAAGTGTAGTGAAGCCGATTAAGATGTTTCTACATACATGTTTGAAAAATGTTTTTTAGTAGAAAGTAAGTTATGGTTGGCTATTTTCGATCATGTTTAGTTAAGACAAAGTTTGGAAGCATTTGACATGAGACATACTATGATTATAATAGTCAACACCATATAAACTAAACTCCTTTGACCGACATCACACAAGATTTACAGTTTACTATCTTCCTTTCTTACCACAAATCTCCACCGATTAACAACAACGAAAAAAGAAATTGATTTTGAACAAAGAGAGAATTAGATGAGATTTAGAGATTTAAGGATTTGGGGACGAAAGTGACTAAAATTGATTTAAGGTTCAGGGACTAAAGTGATTATTTTCTACTTTCATTTTAGTCTTGTGACACCTCATGCACGCCATCTCATCTGTTAACTAAAATTTTTAACGTTAGGGACTAAAGTGATAATGGAAATACACATTCAATAACTACTTTATATTTAATCCTCAATCAGAGACCTTTGTAATAGAAGTGTAGAGTGAAGACCAAAGTGAATATTTACCCACGTTTTGTTTGTTAGAGAGAGACGTAAACGTTGTTCTGTTTTTTATCCTCATAGTCTCAATCCAAACCTAGCTCCAAACGACCAAACGTAGCTAGCTCCGAACCTAAGATACGTTGGCAGTTAGTAGTAGATCTAAAATATTTATTTCAACTGGCCGACTTTCTTTGCTCCTATACGTAATGTTGATTACATCAGCTCTCATAAATAGACACCCTTTCCTCAATGTTATAATTGCTCATTTCCTCTCCATCTCATTATTATCATTCTCTATAGTCTTTTCTATAATTCTTGGTTTACCAATGTCTGATTCAAACAACAACAACATTAACACCGGTGCTTTTGGTACAGGTTCTTCTTCCCGAAGAACAGACAACACCAAATTCCCCACCATGGATAAGATTTTCGGTATTAGGCCACCTCCTAGAGAGAATACCGGTGATGCCAATAACAACACCAAAGAAAAAAAGTTCCCTACCATGCAAGATGTTTTCGGTAAGGCCGAGACCCAGATCCAATGACTCGCCATCTTCAACTTGCACCGTTATATTTATATATATCTAGGTCTGTGTATTAATTTTCAAGCAAAATGAAATAAAACTACTCCAACTTTACTATATATCTATGATCAAGGTCCTCAAGTTTCTCTTTTGGACTTTGTAGGCAGTAGTAGGCTTGTTTCTTTTTGTATTCCTTGTTTTATATTCTTTATGTAATTTTTCTTTTTTGAAGAAGATGGTTGCTTAATATATTTGTTGCTCTTAATTCTCTATATTGATGAATTTCTTGTGTCTGAATTTCAATTACTACTTAATTATAGTGTTTGTCAGTCTAGTTCCCATCTCTCTCTCACTCTCACTCTCACTCTTTTATTTCTTGTTCTCTTTACAATGATTCTAAATATGATAATTCTTTAATGGACGCTGGGATTTGCTAGCTTTGCCTTAGGAGAGATATAAATCATGTTTGAGAATAATATATGTTAATTTTTAATGGACACGTCTTTGAAAATTGTACGTACGTACGTTAACGGCAAGTAACGGAAACTGTCTAAAAGCTATCGGAAACTAAGTTTACAAAAGGATGAAAATGTACTGTTTTGTAAATATTAAGGGAGTGGAGTTTGTGTTTCAAACTATGAGGAGGGGAGTGTAATATCTCCATCTCTCAAAGAAGGGGGAGTTATTTTCTCTAATTTTTATATGATTAAAATTTTATGTCACTGAGTTATTTAAATTTTAAAAAGTTTTTTTCTATTGAGATTCTAATTTTTAAAATAACAGTAGTATTATTATGATTAGCAACAAATAATAATAATAAAGTTAATCAATCGGAATAAATTTTTTGGCTATTGTGTGTATCTAAGAATTAAAGTTGGTAATTCCAGTGAAGAGGATGAGCAAAGAGTGATGAATTATGAAGTGTTGGTATTTTTTTGTGGTATTCAATTGGTAATAACGTTCACCTGGTTGTTGGTGTTAGATTAATTATTTAATTAATCTATTATGGATTGACAATAATTAATTATTATAAGTTAATACTATGTTATAAATTATGGTCTATTGTGTTAAGCACTAATCAGTTGATGAATATGTGTCATTGGACTATTCTTTTTAAATGGACTGTGATGAGTTGGACCATTTAGCTAAGCCCAATGAGAGGTCCCTGCCCTCAGCCGTTAAGCTATTTAAACGTCATCCCATCAGACGGTTAAACATTCTGAACATTCTGGTGCTAAACGGAATGAGGGTAGTCATCCTCTCATCTTTCTGACAGCAATCCTTCAAGAATCCTAATTCAAAGGTACACAATTCTTCTTCCTTTTTTATTATTGATAATATGTTATAACTTGTATCTATTGATCTATGGCTAAACACTAAAACTTGTATCAGTTGGTTCGTAAATAGTAAGACAAAGGTATATTGGTGTAGTCAAAGGAAAGGAAAGGAAAGGATTGTGTTATCTCACTACTACCTAGTGACTAGTGTGAACACATACCCTAATTAGTGTTATTTTTCATACAGATTAAGAAATCACAATTTGTACCCAACAAAATCTCATAATTTTAGTTTTTTTAACCATAATCAATAAATGAATTTTGCTGTTAAATTTTTTTATTTTGCAATTGGAGTTAAGAGGCTGAGTGGAGACTGGAGAGTAGTGAAGTGGGTTGCTACTTTGATGGTAATAGTTTGTTAATGACAAAAGTAATGGTGAGAAAGATGAGATGTGGAATAGTCAAAAGAAAGTGTGTTATCTCATGCACCTAGTAGGTGATAAAATTAATAGTTTTTTTTTTAACGATGAAAATAAAATCAATGACACTTTTTTTTATTTGTTGGGTCGGTATTTTTGAAGGATCAATATTTGGTGGCGATGATCATAATAATGGTGCAGCGCAACAGTGATGGTGAACGGGGAAACGAAGAAAGAAAATGAGAAATGTGCATGTGCAAGAGAAAGATATGTGCAAAGAAGGAATATATTATTAGAGAGAGAATGGCAATGATAATGAGTTTGGTGCTATATTTTTTTTTAATAATGTTTTTTTGTCTCATTCAAACCCATAAAAAAAAACACACACACACCCTTGAGAAAGAAATTAAAGTGAGCAACAATAAAAATAAGAGAATCACTCTTCTCCACTGTATTAAATCTTTCATATGCATCTCTCTCTCACTCGTATCGACAATTTGGGAGACACTTTGAAGTTGGCAAAGTGGGGTGAAGAGGGTGGAAGAAGAGTAGGGACACTGACACTGATTATGAAATGAATCTATGATGGGTAGGTACGTACTACTTATTTCCGGCAATAACAGGTTGGTTCGAACAGTACGTGGTATATAGTCAAAAGAATTAATAATACTTGAAAATATTATTAAGGCAAGAAAATAGGAGCATCAAATCAAATATATACCCTTTAAACAATTGATTGAATACGAAATTGAAGAATTTGTTACAGATGACACAAAATAACAAAATTAAGAAAATACCATAAGTTTTCTAACTTAAATAAATTTACCCAGTTCTTTTTTACTATTAGATAGAAAAAACCATAAGATATGTGAAGTTATATGAGAGTAAATGAAGTGCTTCTTGAGGGGTCACCTAAGAAAAAATGTAGTATCAGAATGACTCAAATTCAGTTTACAAAAATAATGATGGAAAAATATATATAGATAGATAGATTGTTGAATCTCTGGAATAATTTTGTCACGGAAAAATTTAAAATTATTCAACTAAAGATTGGAGAGAATAAGTGATAAATGACTTTTGTTTGTATTCAAAAATAAAGAAAAGTTAAATTAGTTCAATGTGATCCAAAATGCTTGAAATTTAACAGGCTGTGATATCAACCTGCAAATTCTGCGCTTTTCACTCTGCAATTTTAGCTAGCACATTTCGTTGTAATTCATTTTACAGGATCTCATGGCACTTACCAAATTTGTATCCTTCTCTTGGCATGCACACTAGTATTGCTAGTATTAAAATTGTTTGTGCTTACTTGCTGTAAATTTACTAAGGTGGCTAATTCTCATTAGTTGCTGGATAAATTTTTTACCATTCTTTCTAGGGTAACTTATGTCAGCAGACATGATCTTTTCTATTCTTCGCTTTCGTGGCTTTGTCGACATTGGTAAAAACAATCATTACCCCTACTTTTTATAACACCTTTATTTGATACCACGACCACATGCCATAGACATATCTGCTTTTGTTTGGGTGATACCATTGACTTCAAATTTTTGTCTTTGGCTTCCATGCACGTGAATCAATTCCACCCCATATGCTTCCACGGTGAGTTGAATATCGACCGGAAATTTTATAATTTTGTTTTCTAAACGAGTGGCAGACACCGTAATTTCTTCCCGGACATCCGAGCAATGCCTATGCCGATGACGAAGGGTTGCTGGCTTCGTTTCCAAATTGGATTGTGATGTTGCGTTTTCTTGGACCAAGAAGAAGAAGAAGATCATTAAAAAGCCAACGCAACACAAAAATTAAGAAATACAAAAAAGGGTTTGGTTGGACTTTGGACTTTGACCTCTCATGTTAGATTTGAACATAACAAAACTCACTCTCCTTTTAGGTTTTTTTTTCCTTTTCTAGATTACCTTTGTAAACTTCGTGGGTAAATTATCCACCAATTAAAGATGGACCATGTAACCTTTGTTTTCTGATTTCAATTGTTTCAGCCAGTTTTCATGTTCATCTTCTTTTTATGGTGTATTTTCATGTTCTATCTTCGTTACTATATTTAAAGTTTTTTTTGTTGGAGAAATACAGTATTTAAAGTTCATGCTTTCATGTTTAAAAAATGTCAAAATAAAATTGCAAGGCTGTTACACAATCACATTGATACGGTAGCATTAACGAGTAAGACATATTTCTTGGCTAAAATCCTTAAAAAAAAATAAAAAAAAAAAAAAATCTTGGCTAACTAGTTTGAGGCATTATTATCAAATGACTTAAATATCATTTTTTACACGCCCACAACTTTACGTACTGCTGCAAATAGTAACCTAGCATCTCCAATTTTGTAGCTTGGATTGCTACAGAATCCAATGATTTTTCAAAATGAATGGTCCTAGCCTTTCCTTATTAATCCTCCTCCTCATACCCTTAATATTTATGGTCAACGCAATCATTGATCCACACACTCTAGGGAATTTTTTTCCCGATGTATCCCGCTTTTTAATCCCACCTAGCCTATTAATATCAACCTTATCATCTGTACTAAAATTGACTCCCAGGACCTTACCTCGTTAACATTCCATTATTCACATGCATTTTCAAGGATACGAAGAAATTGTGAAAAAAAAATGTATGATATTTGATATTGCTTTTGGTTAAAGTAACTTCTTTATTTTAAACTATATTTTAACTATTCAAGTTGACTTGGGGATTAAGTAACCACGTTTTTGTTTCTTAATTGGATGGGTACCCCAAGGGCACACCCTTGGAGGTCACTCTACCCTTATATAAATACTTGCTAGTTGGTGTGGCTCACCGATGTGGGACATTTTTAAGTCACACACATACACTAGTTCTTACATTGTGTTTTTTCCTTATCCAATTTCTCACTAGATTCAACTAGTGTTCCAAGAGAACCAAATTGGCTTTGAGTCAACAAAGGTATAGGGCAGTAGATAGTATTTGATTTCCGTGTACAGCTTTTGTTGTAATGAAAAAGGACGCATCTTATGGTCCAATTTAATTTGCTTCATCATAATAACACTAGTAGACGGAATTTAAGAAAAAGAGAGGACCCTGCTTGGCCAAATATCACGAAAGTGAATCTTTTAAAGTTAAATATTGTATCACGAAATAGAATTTTTAAAAGTTAAATATTGTATTACCTCTAACCGTAAATCATATGAATAGTACTACCTTTGTGCTTTCAAAATAAAAGCATCAGGCTTTTATGAGCCAAAAATAAATATGTTTATTTGTATATTTAAAAAGCTTAAAATTAAACTAGCATCAAATTGGTATGATTTTTTCTCTCGATTATATGGCATAAAATTTTTATGTTCTTAATATCACAACAAGAAAAGTGATATCATATATTGTGAGAACAACAAACAAATTATAGGGTCTGAATTTATGAATTTGGGAGAGCCCCTCTGCAACAAAAGTGAGACCCACAAAATGAAAAGGTTGATTGAGCTTGCTTTATGAAATTTGTGAGAACGACAAACAAATGTGCAGGTTTTGCCTACCACATGCACTCTTTTTTCTTCATGTTGTTATTTTTTATATCTAAGCTTAGATAAATTTTTATGTTTTTTTTTTTAAAGAATCTAAGCTTAGATAATATGAAGAGTACTGCATTAGCAAATAAGAATTATGCATAGTAAATGCAAAATAAGCAAGTAAGATCTAAAATACTAGTAAAATCATTCAAACTCCCTCTTTACCATTTTCCCACTGAATACTTACTTTACTATCTTTTTTATTTGGTGTACAAAGCTAAATACTTACTTACTATCTGCTACTTTGAATTGGATTAATTGAATGAATTACGAAATGAGATAATTAAAAAAATGTAAAGCAGAAATGACTGGGAAAAATTAGTAGATCTCAAATAAATTTACTGTCTTCGCTGCTATAAATAAAGCATCTCTCCATTGTTAATAATGCCATCTATCTCTTGTTAATAATATTACTACTTATTGTCCATTCCCATCTATCTCTTTTCACTCTCACTTGTTTTTTTCTACTTTCTATTAGTACATGTTATATGCTAGTTTGAATTCTAGATACACCTACTTTCTTGTCCTTAATTCACAGCTGGGATGGAAGGAATGGGAAAGTAAAGATTTTTATCCTTTTTTTGTCTTTTTTAGGGGGATCGGATTGTTTGAGTGTTGGAAAGAGAAGAGAAGAGTGGGATGAACCAAAAAAGGAAAGAGGAGAAGGGATGGAGAAAATGATTTGTTTGATCATTTTATGATCCTTTCTTTCTGATTTTGGGCTCCTTTTCTAATTCTTTTTCCAAAGCAAGCCAGGGTTTGTAAAAGGGTTTTTTGCTACTATAAGCAAAAAATGATGACCGCATCTTCGTGAGGGATTAATTTGTTCTTTACCATCAAGTATTTTCTTCCTCTTTTCTCTTGTTAAAAAGAGAAAGGAAAAAAAGAAGTCTTTTATTATGTATAATCAAGGTTCTCAAGGTCCTCTAATTTTGAACTTTGAAGAGTTTTTTCTTGCTGTATTTCAAACTAATTCGTTACTGTTTTGATTATTATTTTTTTTTTTTTCATTTCAAGATGTTCTAATTATTGTATCTTCAGGAGATGAGTGTGAATTTTAATTAGTATGAATTGTTCTCTTCAGTTTCTTGTTCTCTAACCACTGCAATATACTAGTTTAAGCAACATAAGTTCGTTTAAGTCAATTTTAACATTTGTATCTTCAAAAATTTGTTTTGATTTTGTATACCTGGAATTGGAAAGAATGACCTTGTTGTTAGGGTTTTAATTTTAGTCAAAAAGTTATTCTAAAAGAAGAAAAAGGCCGTTTGCTACTGTACTAAGTCCCTTGTGAGGTGGTCATTTGTCACGGTTCCAATCCCAAGGACATGTCAAAGGAATCTGTTTCTTTCAACTACAGTAGTTTACGGTACTCATAATTTTATGAGTAGTGTTAATAATTTTATGAGTAGTGCTACAATCTTTTTTTTTTTGTCTGCAATGTAATTGTTTTTACTGATGAAAATAGCAATAGCAGTATTTGTCACGGTTCAAATCCCAAGGACATGTCAAAGGAATCTGTTTCTTTCAACTACAGTAGTTTACGGGTCCATTTACGGTGCGCATGGTCACTAAGTCTCGCACGGTGGGAGGGGAAGGTAATTTTGTTTTTATCAGAGCAAAGTGACGTGTAACTGCAGGTTTCTAAAGCATCATTTACCTATTGTAGTGGCTAATATCAATTATAATGATTATATAATTCTCTTATTTTCTAGATCTGCAAAGCTTAATAATTGGTATTTCAATT
>Ga0315915_1006513_pt1 | contig 14228 bp, 5 predicted proteins | sample MpolbnodulesMG_FD_207738 | JGI IMG/M metagenome (GOLD analysis project Ga0315915, IMG submission 207738) | Medicago polymorpha root nodule microbial communities from Los Angeles, California, United States - branched nodules | ecosystem: Host-associated > Plants > Roots > Nodule | place: USA... | reverse complement strand
GAATATAATTTTGACATGTTTTTGAATTTTTTGAACACAATAAGAATATACAAAGGTTGAACATAATAAACGAACATAATATAGATACAATTTGAACATAAAATAGTTATAATCTTGATATTTACATGAACATAAATTGGGCTTTAAGGACAAAAAAACAAAATAAACTTTTTTATGAGGATGAAAACATTCAGTTTAATTTTTTAGGGACGAAAATCAAAATTCACTATATTTATAGGGACGAAAAACTTATTTAACACTAAACAAAAATATTGAAGTTTAAAGACTAGGTTGGAATTCAAATGCCCTCAATTAAAAAGGATACCCAAAAAAAAGCTACGATTTACTTTGAAGATATAAAATCCACAACAATTGCATCTCCTGACCATATAAATGTACAAATTTATATGTAAAACTCTATCTGATCATCATTTCATATGTAAAGCAAACAAAAAACCCACATATATCTATATAGGATATCTTATTGAAACCCTCTTTAACAAAGGTATATGATCCCATTAAGTAGTATTATATAACACATAAACAAATTAACAAAAGGTCTTCATAGATCAATACTCACTAGCTTCATCAGTGACCAGCACCAGGACTTGGAATATCACCATGTTTCCTATAGAAATCATAATCATAGCCATAATCATCACTAGGTGGAGGTGGAGATTCATTGCCCTGATCACTGTAATCCATCACGGTGACTTTGACATGGCATGCAATGCCAAGTGATGTACAACTGTTCTCCTTGCTTCTTAATCTGCTTGTAGCTGCAATCTCTTGGCACATCAAAGATAGAAGAAGAGGTAGCACAATAAGCATAAAAATAAGCTTAGATGCTCTCATAGTCATTTTATGATATAATATAAGAAAGGTGCATAAGATTAGAGTATAACTTCAAAAGTTGTTAAAAGCATTGCCCATTTGAATAATTTATATGACACTATGATAATAGCATGCTCAATCTTGTTCAAAATGTAGGGAACGTAATATAATTAGTTTCCTATAAAGTAAGGCCCACTATATGACTATGCTATGTAAACGAATTGTTAATTATTGTCAAAAGGAATCTTCATGTTTATCCGTCTTAAATAATACTATAATTAATTTGGTAAATTTTTTTTATTTTTTTTACTCAGTAACAAACGAAATCTTAATCATATCATATATGTAAACTATATATTTTAAAGAGGTAAAGTTTGGCAATGTTCACTTCTTTTACCATCTATATATATATATATATATATATATATATATATAGCATACACATCATCCTCTATGTTTCAGTTTATAGCTCACTATAATAACAGAAGAAAATCAATAATGATGTCCTCCGTTTTATATGTGGCCTGATACTACTACTTGATTATTGGCATGTGTATTAGAGATTAGAAGGGAGCTTTATCAAGGTTAAAACTACTTTGCATTCATCTCTTCAAGTCAATCGACTGGAGGTTGTACAGTGTTAATTAATACCGTTCATTAATTTTTAATAATGTGATTTGCATGGTTTAAATATAAATTGAGTGGGATAGATTTCACTAGATGGAAATGTCAATGGAGACAATCTTCTCCCGGTCTTTGGTCTATTGCAAACTATCAAAATGGATGGATGAATGGAGGCTTAACAATGTTATATTTGGATTTGATGCAAAAGTAGTGGTCGATAGTTTCAATAACTTGTGTCCAGATTTGCTCCCTTATGATTTCGTCATTAGAGATTATTTTCTCTATTTTTCAAATTTATGCTCAAACTTGTTAGTTGAGTTCACTAGAAGACAAGTCAATATGGTAGCCCGTAAATTAGTTATGACGCTTATATACATGGTTATCTTTGTATATTTGATTTGTTGTCGGATTGTATTCCTCATATTATGATTAATGAAATGAATTAAATTGTTAAAGTAAAATAACCTTCCTTTCCTCAGTTAAAAAAATAAAGAAGTGTACCAAAAAAAAGTTAATAAAGAAGTAGACTTATTTCTTTGCAATTCAATTTTTACAGTTAACTTATAATTAATTTTATCTTCTTTAATCTTCAATCTTCTAGTGTACCCAATCTTTCGATAAAGGAATATTGAGTTAAATATTATAAGTGCAAATTTGGGGTAGAGTAAAAAAAAGATAGATAGATAAAAACAAAATTAAATAAAAAGTGAAGGCAAAATTGAGATAAGATTGGTTAGTATAAAACTTAAAAGGAGAGTCCATGATGGGTCATGTCGTTGATTTCTTTTCACCAGAATTAAAAGTGAAATTTCAGTGTTAATTTCATTCATTATTTTACTCGTTTGTTGGATAAACAGTTTTTTTTAAGAGCGTTGGATAAACAATTATTTGGTTAATAACTATCGCATACTCAACAATTTTAGTTGTTAAACTTTCTTAAAGAAAAAAAAAATAGTTGCTGAGCTGTTTTTTTAAGGGATTGAGTTACTAAACGATTAAAATTAACTAAAAGATCCTTGAGTTATGAAAAATACATAATTTATTCCATAAACTAATATAAACTAATCTACAGACTATCGCTTTTGTTCGGGTCGTTGCGGTTCAGCTGAAACTGCAGATCATCTCTTTTTCAATTGTGATTTTTATGATTCCATCTGATCAATGATTATTCTTTGGTTATACTTTAACTTAGTTTTTTCAACTCACATTATAGAACATTCTCTTCAATTTTGTCATCTTGCAGGATCTTCAAAGAATTATCGGTCATTATTGCACCTAATATGGCTATCATGTGTATGCGTCATATGGATTGAGAGAAACTGAAGAATTTTCAAGCGTGAAGAGATCTCTCTGAATCATCTTCGTGAGAATGTAAAGCTACTAACATTCGGGTGGTTGAAGGCGAAGTATCCTACCTTTACTTTTGATTATCATTATTGGTGGCAATGCCGTCTTTTGTGCTTGGGATCAATCTCTTAACTCTTGATCCTTATTTTCTTCTTCTTCTCTCATATTTGACTTATTTTGTATATGGATTTTTTAATCTAATTCCTTCTACCGCACCTTGTGCTGGGATGGATTAATGTTGTGGTAATATATTTCATTTTAACTTGTTAAAAAAATAATATTCAATTTTGTTAACCAAGGGACCAAATATTTTAAAAACCATTTAGTTGATTTTAATAGTTTAGAGATTAAATTGGTGAGAGGGTGATAACTTAAGGATTAAATTGATCGTTTATTAGTCTTCTTTTATAGTGACCGACACATAGAGATGTCAAAAATGAGCCGGCTCATTAGCCCACATTTTTGGGCCGGCCCAGGCCTAAAGAACTAGCCCAAAAATATACTCGGGCTTTTTTGGCCCAATACAACAATTGGGTCGGGTCGGGTCGGGCTGGCCCATCGGTCTTTGAGTCGGCCCATTATTACCATTGAATTTGATTTTTGTTAAAAAAAATAGTATATTTTTTAAAAAAGTTATCAACTATTTAAAAATTTATTAATAAAAAATATTTAAATAAATAAACTTAATAAAAATGAATGAATTTAGCTTAAAGTTTTAAAATTTTAAAGTTTATAAATTATTAATGTGATTTAATTGAATGAATAATCTAGAATTTCATTAATATTCAATGTTAATGTCAAAATTATTTGCACTTTTATGTCCATCCAATCATATTTTAACAAAAAAATATTGGTGAGTGACTAATATATAAAAAATACATAAATAAGAGTGAATAAATTTTAAAAATAAAAAATAAACGGGTCAGGTCAGGCTGAACCATGGCCCACACAGGTTGGGCCGGGGCTCTAGAATCTGCGGCCCAATTACAATTGGGTTGGGCCGGACCAGCCCATTTGACACCGCTACCGACACATTTACTCATTGTTACTATAATATAAAGTATATAATATATATAATATATGTTCACAAGTTCTAATTCAATTGACAAAAAAAATACAACAACTGCTATGTTGGATGTCTAATCGAGATTTGAACCCGGACATTTTCACTTATATATGTGAGTTTATAAAGAATTTGTCATTTCATCTATTAAAAAAAATTATATATAACATATTGACTTGATGGTGTTGCACGTGAATTAATTAAATAATATAATTTTTTTTAGGCAAAAATGAAAATATATTAAATAAAAAGAAAAAGATACACTGACTAAGGGGACATTAAACCTTACCCCAGGTACAACCACAACGGGAATATATCGTAAAAATCGACCAAGTGGACCAACCCTAAGCTATCTTAACAAAAAATCACTCAACACAGGCGCAACCCAGCAAGCCTGCGTACAGGCGCGAAACCAAGTTACAAAAAATATGAGGAGTGACCATATGTAAAGAACATTTATAGTTTCAAACAAGCGAATGGATTGACCGCCAACATGGTATCAAAATCCAAATGCCAACAACTCTCTGAAAACAACAACAAGCATATGAGCTCTTTCAAGTGTTAACATTCTGAAAACAGTCACAAGGACTGAAACGGATAAAAAAAATAGTACTCGAGTGAAGGAAGACACGAAGGATTTAAACCTGCAGATCTCAACAAATTTGGAACATCAGAGAATCGAAGAGTTCATACTACCAAACACTACAAGTTTCAAACACACGTAAGAACCCAAATCGTGGGATGAGTCCAATACGTTAGTAACCACAGACCCTTTCGGGTTAAAAGATTCACTAAATAAGCCACTTCGAAATGAGATCAAAAGTCTGAAGCCACCACAGTCACTGATAGTACAGAACAATACAAACAATAAGACACAAAAACAAACATATAAACAAACCGCTTAACCATCTTCACCAGCATGAACAGGCGCAACAACCAAATTGCAAAAGAAGTCTGACAGCAGCAAATCAACACCCACAATCACAACCCACTGAAAACATTGAAACGCGGCATTGGAGAGTTTCGCATCCGTGCACAGTAACCAGACGACAGCGGCGAGCAAAAAACAAACAAACTCAAACCTCCCGGAGAAAACCTAAGAATCCAGCAAGGAACACTCACAATCCACTAGCAGCCAGAAACACCGGCGAGACGGTGGCGGAGGAAGTGATACAATGGAGAAAAATGATATAATTTATAAAAAATAAAAAATAACATAAACAAACTAAATGTCCTTTTGCCATTTAGTTCCATGACAAGTTTAAAGGGTGTAAGAATACTCTGGAGTCTGAAAGTTAATGATCCTAATCATGGCGGGGTTAACAAAAGATAATAATTAAAACTATACATTATTTTTGAATTTTGTTTACACAAGTCAATCAATCCTTTTTATATACAAATTTAAAGTAACATTCATTATAGAATTTTGTGAAAGGGAGAGGACTTCTCTTAGTTTTTTTTAAGAAAAAACTACTTTGGATGTTGTTTTAAAAAAAATAATTAAGTAGCATAGTGTCTAGAAATCCATAGCTAAAGGGGGATAAATGGAAAATGTAGAATCGAACCATCAACTTTTATATACCACAATTTATTCTTACGAAATGAGATAAGCTCACAGAGACAAAATATTTTTTTCTATTATACTCTTAAATATTATTGATGTCTTCTTATTTTCAACTTGTCTGATAAATATAATAGATTAAATCATTTTTTTATGGAAGTAATTACATTTATTAACCCATGTGTAAAAATCTCAAACAAATTATATTTAGGATAAATAGAGTATATGTTAAACTCTTTTTTTCCATTCACTTCCTTAAAATCTCTCATCTCCTTCGGATGAACGAAACAAAGAACCTTAATATTAATAGATTTTGCTTTTTGCAAAAAAAAATATAGATTTTGCTTTTCGCAAAAAAAAATATAGATTTTGCTTTTCATAAGCAACACCTAACCCTCTCGTGTCTGCTTAATTCTTTGGTCATGCTAATGTCAGTAACAACAATAATGCATTTTTATGCTAGTTAACATCAAACCGAAAAGTTTAAGATTGTTTCATTTTAATGTTAATCCATCCGTTTTGAGCCTTATTGAAATCTTTTTTCTGGCTTGGAATTTTGTCATAAAGGAAAATCATAATGCTGGCATTAGTTTTGATTGAAACAGATATAAAGTGGGAGTGATTGTTAAATGTTTATAATATCCACTGTATCTAATTTGGGGATATGACGACAATTTTAAAGACTTTGACATCACGCCTAGCATGTGTGTGTCTTTTGCAAATAATTTATTCCAATCACTCCTTAAATATAAAATTATAAAATTCGTAGCTTAATTTTAGACCATACTTTCGCCTTTTTTTGTTTTTTTATTCGATTTAATTTTTATGTTATAAAGTGTCAACAAAGTGATCTTTTTTATCAAAAACTCATCAAACTCATAAACAAACTCAAATATTCATCATACAAACCAATAAACTCAGGTTTCATTGAAAAAATCTCATTAAAAATGTGAAGATATTGTCATTTTATAACATAAAGCACTAAGTCAGAATAAAAAAAAAGAACAAAAATATTACCTAAAATTAAGTGGTGTAATTTTGCCCTCAAATTTATTACCCCACTCAATTTTGAAGATTTTTTTAATTTGCACATCGTCACTGATAACTTTGCAATGAAATAACATGAAAATGGATGGCAAAGGCTAGGGTGCATGACCTTCATGGGTCTCCTAATGGTGCATGACTTGATTTTTATTTATTTTTTTGTTGCAAAAACGATATGATCCATTGGATATAAGTTGAATACTTTCAATGGTTGAGATTAGTAGGTTAAGTGGCCCACTATGATTGTATTCTTTTTAACATATATATTGATTTAATAAATGCAATTGATTTTGGATTCAATTTTCAAAAACGGTGTTTTGGCCATTGTTGAAATTTTTCTCCAGTTCCTACTTCTTTCTTACTCTATTAAGGTCGTATTCAACTGTCATTGATTATATTTGATACCATTTATGACCTAGACTTGTTTCAGTCGTCGCACAAAGCGTATCCTTTTTTTTTTTTGTCAAGAGTGCACATCTTTTCTAACGAGGTATCGTAACAATATTGTTACAATTACAAAAATAATAAAAAATAATCCTTACAAAAACAATCTTAAAAACAAAATTAGTAAAAACTAAGTAAAATCATTTATAAAAAAAAATATAAAAAACCCACTCAAGAGGTTTTGGGTTCACTGCGTGTGTGTTTGGTTCGGCGGCAGCGAGAATTTATTTTGATAGAATTGAGTTTGAGAGAATTGATTATGGATAAAAGTGAGTTAGATGCGAATTGATTTATGTTTGAATATACTTTACTAAAAGTGATTTTTATGAGTTGATGTTGTTTGGATAATTTGAATCAAAATTGATTTTGAATTTATAATGATCAAATTATCCTCTTAATTGTATTTACAACTAAATGGATTTTTATTGGTTCACAAATTAATTTTAAAATAATATTAGTAATTTACAAGAGTTTTTTTTTTTGAGAAAATTTATAAAGTTTTTTTAATATATTTTTTATCAATTGAATTTTTTTTATATTCATTTTAAAGTATTATTAATTAAAAAAATTAAAAAACAAATAAGAATTCTCTAGAACCTCTCTTTATTATTTAATGAAAAAAATGTACGGTAGCAAGAAACAAAGATCCATTTCATGAACTCCCTTCAACCGTCAGTGTCTCTTGTTTGCAAGAATTAATCTCTCTCATCTCAAGTTTATTCTTTTGTAATATTGATTCTCAATTTGTTCAATTCCATGACGATATCATCCTTTCTTCCCTTTAATTCTATTTTTAGTCTGTCAAATTTAATAATTTTTCATGTGTTCTCCACTGAAGCTTTTATGAAGATTGCACAGTTTACTCACTCTTCCTATCCTACTTTCGTTTTTCTCCAATACTGCAAAAATAAGGGGGAAAAACGCATACATCTTCAGACATCAATTCATTTTCATTATTTTAAGTTTAATCTGCAAATCTGAGAAATTAACATAGATCTATAATTAGAGGGAGAAGAAGTGATGTTAATGAAAGAACCAATTCCCATGTTCATAATATAAAAAGTAAAAACAAACGAGTGATTCTGTTTTTGGGTATTCAATGGGAAAAGTATATGTTGTGTTCAAACACGCTTCTGTCAACCGAAATATCGAACAAAAGCTTCAGATCCAAGAAAAATAGATTCAATGAGTTTAGATTCAACACGGTTGCAACTATGAACACAAAAAAGGTTTTTTTTAACAGATCTAGAGTGGAAAGCCTGGATCTCAAAAACATGATGTGGGTCTTTTAGTTAATATGAAAAGTCCACATTGACCCTCTAATTCTGGAAAAAAGAGATATGTACAACAATAATTTATATAATTACTAAAATAAGTTGAGAAATAATACATAAGTCTAAGTAACATCCTTTAACGATCAAGATCTCCGTGTTATTTAATAAATTTACACACTACAAGAAAAAAACTCTTAAATTGAGTGGGGTGGAAAAATCTAAGTATTGTGAGATAGAATAAATTGAGTTTTAGATTCCCTGTCTCACAATACTTAGACCTTGAGGGAAAAAAAGCCTAAAGCCTAAAGCTCAAACTATAAATGCATTTAAGCCATAATAAAAATGTATGTCATCATGTCATAAGTATTGTGACATGCATTTTGCTAACTTACTTTATCGATCACAATAAAAATGTATGTCATCATGTCATAAGAAAATAAACAAACTATATAGATTTTGAGGGAAAAAAAGCCTAAAGCTTATGAAACGATTAAAATCTCAAATTGAATTAAATAGGAGATGAGAAGTGTATGCAAGTCTTTTATTTTTTAGTTTAAATATGAATACTATGTACAGGCCATTGAAGAGAGGTATAATAGAGTTGACCATATTCAGCCAAGAAGAAGAAGCAAGGTGGAAATTGAGTATTGTGACGGTGCAACACACACCACCCAGTTTCGGATCCCAATCTCTTGCTCAACACGCCTCACCTTACATATTAGTCAATTCTAGACTTTTACTTTCACACTCACAAAATAATTGACTCATGTCAGTGTTTCTCAAATTCTAAATTTGGTAAACATGATTACATACTTAAGAACAAATTCATTATCCCTATGCCCTATTTGAAAATGTGTAATTTTGACCTAACTTACTTTGATTATATTTTTCTACTAATATACAAAGATAAATAATATCATATAACATGTCGTTGGATTTGTCTCGATGAGTATTTTCAAAATATCAAATTTTCATAATTTTTTTTAATATATTATTCAAGATATTTAAGCTCAAAATTATGCATTGACATGCTTAATTAAGAGACGGAGGGAGTATATATATAATTCGTGATGAAAATATAGATGAAAACATGGCTTCAATTCATTCATTTTTGTTAAAAAGATTAATTAATTCAATCTATATATCAATATATTGTATTATTTTTACAGGACGGTACAATTTTTTAATTCAACTTTTGTTCCAAATTAATTATATGTTAAAAAATCGTTAGTTGAAGTGTGATAGCGTGGCATCACTTATCGTTAGAAACGTAAATAATTTTCAAATACTATTGATCAACTGTAAACCACTCATCAATTGAAGAACTTGCTTTCTATATTAAGACAACAGTTACCATCCAAATTTCAAGCATTAAATTAATTTGAAATCACATATTCACCAAATTAATTTTAAACAATCATTATATATAACGAATTAGGACATTGGAAAAATAATACTTATATGATCTAGACACGCTCGCAAAAAAATACATATTTTTAATTACTTGAAAGAGATTAATCTTTAAATAGACGTTACCTCGTATGTATTTGTAGTTGCACGCGAATGATGTCCTTTAATTTAGCAAGGTTAATTGTTTTTTTAGTGTGTCAAAACTCAAAATCTTATAACACATAAGAGTTTGCTATACTTCCTTAACCAATGTGTACTAGTGTACTTTATTCTGAATTTTGACCTTGTCAACAATTCCCTAGCTGGCATGGGATGGGATGTCAAGAAATGGAATTTAATAGGACACTTTCCATGCGGTTTCTCTTCCTCATATAATATAGTGTATATTTGTATAATTGTCGATATTAACCAAACCTCACATAGTCACAGCACAGATCCTTCAAAACTAAATCTAACTTCTCTTTCTTCCTAATATTGTTCTCTCTATCTAATCCCAGCTACAAACCTTTATAACTTCCTCAGGCAGTAATGGTAAAGCCACAGAAAAAGCAGAACCTCCACCTCGCAGCAGCTCTGCTGATTCTATTATCATTAATATCATCTTCATCATCTGCTAGACCCTTGAATGATTTCATCCAGCTTGCAGAAGCCTCAAGCATCGCACTTCCAAGTGAGAGGGCAATGCCGGAGGAGAAGGAAGGACACATATCAGTAGTACTGGGAAGAGGCGGTGCAAAATCATATGGGCCATTGATCCTGAACATGCTTCCTAAGGGGAAAGTTCCTTCATCTGGACCAAGCAAAGGGACCAACAACCTCAACAACTAGCTACAATTGATGAATACTTATACAATTATAGAATGATACATTACATTCGTCAAGCAACTCAATCATTGCTCTCTCGTTGCTTATGTCACTCAATATTTTTATTTTTTATTTTTTGTCGATGTTTCTTCTTCTTCTTCTTGATTATTTCTATGTTTTTGTAAATATTATATAGGTCATACTATTAGTGTCTTACGGACATCAAAAACCTTATATATACCAGTAAAAAATAAGTTTCTAAGAAAATTCCATGTTATTTTTTATTAATTTTCTTTTATCAAATGAATGGTCTAGAATTAAAGTTGAATATAAAATTCAACTCAAAATTTTCATAGGGAGTATCCCACGTTAAAACCTATTTGAAGAGGTGGCATTTAGGATGGGAAAGCAAAGTTTTTTCTATTGATGGGAAAGTGAGTTTTCAGCCATTGATATATTGATTATTTCATTATGCGGTTGAGATTAAAGAAGGGCTACTTGCAACTAAATTGTTGTATTTAAAAAAAAGGGCTCCACTTATATTTTAATTGAATCAGAACCGTTAAATATAGAAAGTCTGTAACAGATTACATTGCAACTTCTACACTAAATTTTTTAACTTTATTTGATCATAAATTACATAAGTTATCTCCTTATCTAGTTTAGAACTCCAAATCTTTCTCTAGTTTAAGTTATTTAAGTTACTATCATTATTTAAGAGTTGTGCAGTGTTGTGATTAATTCACACCGCGACAACCGCAATTTGTATCGCAACACCCGTAACGGCCGAAATCGCAAAATTCTATACGTAACCGGGACCGTTTTTTAAAACCTTGGGCGGCACCAAACGACTAAAAACTGAAGAAAAAAATACAACAAAGAAGTGGCCAACTGCACAGCAAAACAACAACCAGTCCAAAACAACTGTCACTTATAAAGAAACACCGAGAGGAAAACGAGCCAAAAGAGAAGCCAACCGCTGGAAAACAGCCGCAACCAGCCTCTACAGCGTCACCGCAACAAGCATTTCTTTGGACACCAACTTTACTCATAAAACAATCAAGCCGATAAGTTCAATCTACCCAAACACCACCTCCACGACAAAACCTTAATTGATTCAAGTAGTTCCTCTAGCTTAATGACATCATTGTTGAAAATTTTGTAGTTACTGGTTTCCAAATACTCCAAATCGCAGTGTGCCAAATAAGGCAAACACCTTTATGGATCTTTTTGTTAAAGAATGCACATTCCAACGTTCTCAAATGATAACCAGATTCAGAGGGATTATAAAGTTAAAGTCCAACCACACCATAAGCTTTAACCAAATCAATCTCGCCCCATCGCAATGGATGAAAAGATGTGTAGAGTCTTTAGTCGAATTAGTGCACATAACACAGTTATGTGAGCTACCCGACGGAAGAGAATTCCTAATTGCAAGATTAACCTTTGTTGGAACTCTATCATGAAGAAGTTTTCAAGCAAAGACGACCATTTTAGACGGAGTCGGACTCTTCCATAGTTACGCAAACACCCTCCTCTCATAATCCTCGAGAGTCTCTTCCCACACCATCAATGTTTCCAATTTAGAATGTAGAAGAAAGTATAAAACCATGGGTACTGTTAACCAGTGCTCCCGGGCACTGGTTAAGGAGTTAAATGTAGTAAGTATTACATTAAAACTTGTGTTGTCAACTCTTCAAAAGCATAAAAAGTGTTACTTTCATTTTAAAATTTTCTTTTTTTAGTTTCCTTAACCAATTTTTTTAGAGTACGCAATTTTTTTATAATAATATGCGTTTATGGTTATATGATACCAACTTTTGGTACCTTAAGTTTGTAAAAGTGTATGAAAAGAAGAAAATACAAAAGAATAAATGAAGGCAAAAAGAGATCAGAGAAATAATTAATGTTATGTTGATTATCTTATTTAAAAGTGGTAATTGATGTAATTTATAATTTTTCCATAAAATAATAAGGGAGATGCTAATAAGTGTTCTAAGAACATTTGTTAAGAAGTCTATAGAAGAATTTTTGTTTTGGAAATGATACATTCAATGCATTGAAACTCTAAAAAGTAACTTTTTTCACTTAAAATATACCAATTATTTTCAATTTTGTATTGCCACTTGTTAGCAAGACTGAAATAATTAAAACATTGTAAACTTTTATGCAATCATTAAAAAAAACTGTTAAATGAAAGATAAGAAATATACTACATAGATGTAATAGAAGTTAAAATTTACATTATTTTGTTTTGGTATATAGACAGAGTGACGAGTAATACCACATGAAATTCATAAACACAACGTCAACTTGAAGACCCTGGGACACCACAATATTCAACCTAAAAGTATCAGCATTTGTCAATTGAGTTAGAACTTATGGATGAAAATACTTTGTATTTCTAACACATACATCATACATTCTCCCATGATATGCATGAATCAAATAGTCATATTTAATAAATAAATAAAGGTATATTAAGGCCAAAACAAAAAACAATACTTAAATTCTAAAAGGATATGTCGAATGTTGATCTAATTGTTCTTTTTTCTCAATTGAAAGTGTTGCACATATCTTTGTCAAATGTGTTGACGCCAACTTTTGAAATTCTCGTGTTTATCAAAGCTACATATTGTTATTCAAATGTTTTAACTGCTTATCGAATTCACTTAAATGTCAGTGACTTACATTAGAAAAAAAGTTTTTCAATGTTTTTTTTTTTGGATAAAAAAGTTTTTCAAAGTTAAACTTATTAAAAAACTACTTGTCAACGTTAATTTCAAAAGAAAAAAAAAAGATTGAATGGTCTAATCATTTTATGCATTGAGAAATATATGATAGAACGTATAGATGTAGACATAATTATTTGTTACTTTCATTTGACAGGGAAAAATGCATAAATCCATGACACCTCACTTTTCTCTATAATTAAAGAGTAAATTACACTCACCTCCCCTCAAAGATGCTTGAATTACACTCCCCTCCCCTCTTATGTTAAAATATACATTCCCCTCCCCTCTTATTCAAAACATATTAGAAAACTTTTCACTTCTCTCCCCTAAGAGAAGCTTGAATTACATTCCCCTCCCCTCTTATGTTAAAATCTACACTTTACTCTCTCAATAACTTTTTTTTTTAATTTCTAATAATCTAGCAAAAAAAATAATAATCTAACACATTTCAAAAAAAATAGTATTACATGTCTATTTTAATATAATAAAAAATTGAATACATATTTTTCATTCACAATTTCATTTACATGTAGTTTTAAACAACCCAAAATAAAATTAAAATACGTGAAAAATTACCAAAGACAATAAAACATGATTATTTAAAAGTTAAGTTTATACTCTAAATTATAAAATCAATAGCAAAATATTTAAATTTAATTATCATTGACATTTAAATGATAAAGAAATGAATTATTTTTTCTTAAATGGTGGTTCAAAATTAATATATATCATAAAAATATTTATTTATGTTAAAATAAATTAAAGTGTAGTGTATATTTAATTATTAAGGGAGGGAGTTGTAATTCAAGCATCTATTAAATGAGGGGAGTATAAATTTTATTTTTAAAGGGAGGAGAGTGTATATTTTAACATAAGAGAGAAAAAGAGTGTAATTCACCAATCTTTAAGGGAAGGGATTGTAATTTACTTATAATTAAAATGTGTGAGCCACATTCACAAGGAAAAAATACAGTCGTTTGACACTAAATCTCAATCCTCTGCTTTTTAATCCAAAGATCATAATTAATCACATATATCTTAAGGATCCTTTCTCTCATCAAAATCCATTTAATTATGGCGCATAAATT
>Ga0315915_1006505_pt1 | contig 14236 bp, 9 predicted proteins | sample MpolbnodulesMG_FD_207738 | JGI IMG/M metagenome (GOLD analysis project Ga0315915, IMG submission 207738) | Medicago polymorpha root nodule microbial communities from Los Angeles, California, United States - branched nodules | ecosystem: Host-associated > Plants > Roots > Nodule | place: USA... | reverse complement strand
AACAACAACTATGGTTCAGATTGAAGATCATAAATAACAAAAAAAATGCAGTTATTTTTTATTCCATCAAAATTGAGTTTTTATTTTATTTTTACTTTGATCTAATCTCTGAAAATACAAGAACATAAATTTACCCCATACCAGAAGATGAAAAGAGATACACATATATATTAGCCATTAAGACTTTAAAATCAAAATAACATATATTAGTAAAATAATAAAAATTTATAAACAAAAAAAACCCACTTGAGTAAAAATATTTGGTGACAGAAAATGAAAGAGAAAACAATGATAATTAATTTTCTCCAGATATTTCTCAGACAGAAGCACAATTAAATAAAAATTCAACTAAAAACACCAAAAGCTTTTCAAAAACAGAAAAATAAATAACCTGCTTCATACCCAGCATTTTCCAGAACTTTAAAAGACATAAAGCTGAAACTAACGGAAAAATATTGCAATAAATACAAAATATAAAAACAAAAAAATATATATTTATGGAAAAGAATATCAACATCAAGCAATGAATATTCTACAGAATGCAAAGATCATGACCTGTCACTGTGATTCCACACTTCACCAATCTTCTTCTAAATCTGAAAAAAAAAATTAAAAAAATTCAGATTATAATTATAAATTATTAATTATTTTTCAGCTGAAACAAGAACTCAACTAGTTCAGTTCTCTCACACCAGAAAATGAAAAAATAAAATACATAAATAACAGAGAAAAAAAATTATTTGTTCTGAAATTCAAAGGAACTTACAAATTTCAGAAGATGAAAAAAAAAAAAACTGTTGAGTTGATGGTTTTTGTAAAGGTGAAAGAATTGAAAGATGAAAAAGAGAGAAAATGTAATGTCGAAAATAAATACTACTGTTACAAGAATTAAAAAATAATAAATAAAATCAAGGAGAAAAAACCAAAGATAAATAAAAACAAGAAAAAGTATTTTTAATGAGTAATTAATAAAATATTTCTTTTTGGTCAAAAAAGGGATTTTAATTTATTATTATTTAAGTGTGAATTCCTAAACCCAATAAATACAATTTGGTTAAGAATAATTTGAGGTCCGTGAAAGGTAATTAAATATTTGAAAAATGTTTGTATTTAAATTTGAAATGAAGGGTAATATGGTAATTTTGTTGGGTATTAAAGTTGTGTCTTTTTTTCTTCTGAATTTAATTTGTTTTTTCTATTTAAAGCTGCAAAGGTGGGGTTGGACGGCCAAACCTTTATGTTACCGCTGACCTGCTTTTTGTCTTTTTTTCCTTCTAGTTGAAATATTTTGGTTTGAATTTTGCCCTTGATGACCTTGAAAATTACTATGAAATGCCACTGAAGTGGAATTAATTTTCTATCCTTCTTGGAATTTTCTCATTTTTTTTCTTTCTAGGAATTTTCTTTTTTTTTTACTAAATTCAAGGATTTTCTTTTGACTCCATCAAAAAAGAAAAAAAGGATTTTCTTTTGACTATCCTCCCTATTAGTACAAATTATTTCTCACTTTATAAAATAAAATTGTCTTAAAATATAAATATTTTATAACATTAATAAAATATTCGTATTTCTTTTCATGTGAAATCATTTATTATTTATTACTTTCCATTTTTTTAATTTTTCTACTTTGACTTTTTTTATATTATTGATAAAGAATAATTTTATAAAATAATTATAAGTTATCTTTTTCATACTAACATCAATAAAATATTCATATTTCATTTCATGTGAAATCATTTATTATTTAGGGTTAATAGGTCTTTACCCCTGTAAATTACAGGCTGTAATATAGGTCATTTCTGGTTTCCCCCCTGTAAAAAAATTATTTTTTGATTTACCCCCTGTAAAAAAAATTGTTTTGATTTACCCCCTAATAGGCGAAACAAAAACCAATTTTATTTTTTTAACAAGAAATTTTTCGTTTTTGTTTGGCCTATTAGGGGGTAAACCAAAACAATTTTTTTTACAGGAGGTAAATCAAAAAAAAAGAATTTACAGAAGAGAAAACCGAAAATGACCTATATTACAGGGGGTAAAGACCTATTATTTATTACTTTCCATTTTTTCAAATTTCTACTTTGACTCTTTTTTATTATATTATTGATAACGAATAGTTTTGTAAAATAATTATAAGTTATCTTTTTCATACAAACTTGACTAAACTTGACTGCATTTATTAATTTGTGCGAAATATTTTTTAATATAAATTTGTCGTTGCTAAACAATTGTCACAATATGTCAAAAAAAAAACAATTGTCACAATTATCTCGTAAATACAAATTTGATTATAAGAGAATGGGACACATATTCGAGTATTTCTCAAAATTTAATTAGAGTTGTCAAATGTGTCGGTCCGGTCCGCCTTAGCCGGATAGACCAACTCTATATAAATGAGTTGTAGTACTTTGGTCCACTTGATTCATTGACAATTAAAATTGAATCCAACATAATTTGTAGTGGGTTACACGGCTAGATGGGTCAACCTGACCCGTATCTTAAAATATATTATTTCATCTTCAAAAAAAGAGATGCAATGAACAATAAAATTATGAGTCATTTTATAAAATAGAAATTGTCTTAAATTATACATTATTTTATAATATCAACAAAATATTCATATTTCTTTAATATCAAATCATTTATTATTTATTACTTTCTATTTTTTCAATTCTTCTATTTTGACTTTTTTTTATAATTGACAGAATATTTTGTAAACTAATAATAAGTTATCTTTTGCATACAAAATTATCGGCATTTATTAATTTGTTGAAATACTTTTTAATATTAAATTATCACTAAACAATTGTGATAATTACTACCTCCGTCCCTAATTATCATACCGTTTTGAGATTTTTTTGTCCCTTTTTATAAGACACCTTTGTTATTCCAACTACATTAATTATTTCTTTACCTACATACCCCTGTTTAATATACATCTTTTTCTTCAATCAGCAATAAATAACATGCTGAAAAGTATTTATTTTAAAATGCTTTTCTTTTACTAATATTTGATATTTCGTCAAAAATCAACAACACTTGGATTAAATCTCTCAAGGGGGTGCTATACCACCTATCGAGGTTCTATCTGACTCAACAAATTAGTGTTTGCAGTTGCGCGCAGATGTAAAGGATACCTAATTCACACAAAAAAAAAGTTTATCGAAAAAAGTTTATGCACGATTATTAAGGAAATAATTAATTATGTTGATTTTGATGGTAAAATTAGTATCATTTACTAAAACACTATTATTAATTGTAGTTAGTAGAGTAGTTAAGTTGGATGAAATTCAATAAATAAGAGTATAATAATGGAAACAAAATGCTGCATTGGTAATCTAAAGTGACAATTGTATTGAAAAAAAGAAAAAATAATAAATAGACAATTATTGTGAGACGGATGGAGTACTATTTATTAGTAATATTAAAGAAATATTGTACGTGAACAGAGGTCAATTAACAATGCCGATATTGTCAGGTTGAAAATCTTTACATGAGTTCAAATCTAAGATATCGCTGTTATGTGTGAGTTTCACATAAGTTTCTCACTTTGTTTACATACTAAAAAAATACTTACATATATATATTCCTACATTTAGAATTTCATAGAGTAAACAACGTGAATTAAGAAATATTGTAGTATTAAATTAAATTTATTTGACAATTTATATTTTTTTTAAGAAGTTAAAATGGAATATTATAATCAAAACTTAGTCTCTCCAACACAAGAAGTGTCAAAGAAAAACTAAGGAAGAAAAATACTTGTTACATCAAGTTACCATAGATAATGTAAGCGATAGAGAGTCATAAGCTACATAAACTAAACAAGAACTCTCAAACATAAAAGGGAATTAAGGCACCACATGTGATAATTGAAAGCAAAATTAGGATCATTCGCCTTCAACCACCAGAATGATTGTAACTTAATTTTATCGATAAGTTGATTGATAGAATTCTCATTTTGTTGAAAAACTCTAGCATTCTTGTCACGCCAAATAATCCAAACGAAAGAGAGTCTAATTAAACAAAAAGCAGAACAAATGTTCTTTGAGAAGCCACCCAACGATCAGAATTAGTTAATATGATGATTTACATGAGCTGGTGTGACTGAAACCAATCCAGGCCAATTATAAATATCACACCAAATTTGGTCAAAATAGTCACAAGTCAAAAACATATGATCAATATCCTCTCGAGAACCACATCAGTCTGAGCAAAACAGCGTATTTGGTAAAAGGACCGTCCTCCTGATTAAGTTGTCGGTTGTTTGAAGACAGTTACGTAATAAACCCCAAGCGAAGATGTTGACTTTTAAATGAACCTCCTTGTACCAAATAATAGTATTGTGATCATTGTTTCAAGGTTGATCCCTTGATGTCAAAAAGTTGTAAGCACTAATAACATTGTACTTTGAAGTGGCATGAAGTTGCCAAATCAACATGTCATTCATACAAGTCAGTAAAACAATTGGTAGTAAAAGAGTACAACATTCCCTCCCCAATTCTTCCTCCCAAGCGAACAACCTCCTTCGTCATTTCCAAGCCTTGCATCCCTTCCCCAACCTAAAAGAAACATGTCCTCCACAGTTGTCAATTTGTTGTCAGAAAGATAAAAAAAATACGATTGAATCTATCTTTCAAAGATCCTCCCTCCAACCAAAGATCCTCCCTCCAACTAAGGATCCCACCAAAATAAAGTTTCTACTCCATCCCTCACCTCTCTCTGTAAGTGATCAATAAACCAACTACCAACTCCCTCTCCATCACCCCTCTAAATGCTAATCAAATTACTCCACCACACTGAAGCCAATCTCCCCCCATTGCCTAAAGATCCACCCTCCACACTATATTTCGCTGCTAAAACTCTATACCACAAACAATATTTTTTCTCCCTCAATCTCCAACACCATTTGCCAAATAAAGACAATTTATATTATTATATTATTTTTGAAGTTTGCTCTTGATAAGAGATTATTAGTTAATATTTTCATGAAAATATTACATATTGCAAAAATATATGTGACATAATTATAAACATGTTGATAAAGTCAATGTTAAGCGGCGGTGGAAATTTCATACCAATATCAAGGTAACCCAAAAAAAGAAATATGTTGATAAAGAAATAATCAATGCCCTTGAAAACCTTCTTAAGAAATTGGAGAGTGGGAAAAAATAGAAGAGAGCACAATAATTTTTTTTATCAAATTAATTAAAACGATCAAAGAACGGTATATTGTTAAGAGCATCTTCAATAGAGACTTCATTGCCTATTAACAAGTGATACTTAATAGCTATTCTCATTGGAGAATAATAAAAAAAGTACGCTTATTTAGAATGAAGTGAGATAAAATGCTCATACAAGTATACTATGGATAGCACTTGTGCACTATTGGGATGTCAATGTTATATAACATTGGTCAATGAAGGTGTGTTTAGCACTTCACATGCAATTTTTTTCTATTTCTTATTTAAACCTTCCTACGATGCACACCTTCATTGATCAATGTTATATAATATTGGTATCCCAATGGTACATAAGTATTTTACGTCATTGTACTCTTTATGATATGCGGGTCTCTTAACCAATTGTTTTGTTAAAATAATATTTAATATTATTAAAGTTAGAGCTATTGGTAGAAAAATATAAATTATTGTTAAAATGTAGTTGATATATAGAATTTGGTATTTGGTGCGACCTATTTAATAAATTTTATGAAGTGCTGCATTGCAGAGGTTAAATGATCATTAGGTAGGGATGCTTAAAAATATAGATGAGTAGTGCGTACACTACACACTTAAAAACTCATTTTAAAACAAAAATATCTAATTTCACCCGCTAACAATAATAATTAAAGATTTGAATTTTTAAAATTATTAAGCTGTCCTTAAATATCTGGTAAGAAAAAGTTGTCCTTAGGTAAAGAAATTAAATTTTCTAAGAAATATCAAAGAATATTCCAAAAAAAATTGGCAATATCCTTCTATTTGTATATCCAGTGATCAAGGGTGGATGCATACTTTTGGTATATGTAGGCCTAAATTTTTAAAGAAAAAATAATGCAAACTATATTAAAAATAAGAAATAATATTGTTTGATACATACATTACAATGAAAATCTCGTCTCATATTCATTCGTTGAAAATGAACTAAAATGGCATCATTGCTAATTGTTAAAAGAACATCTCTTTCTATATAAGTTACAAGACGGTCATTTAGCATTTATCACTCATTTTGTTACATAGGTTACTCTTCACAACTGAAAAAGCACGTTCAACACTTGCAGTTGCTACTGGCAAGAGCAAAGTCAACCTCAAAAGTTTATAAACATAACAAATGTGTTGCATTTATTTGTTTCCACAAGTTTTGCACAAAGATCTGAAAGCCCTTTCGACTTAGTAAATTTTCGGTTAGATCGAACATTTGTAATATAATTCATAAGTTGATGGCGTAACACCACTTCTGACACATCAATAAAATCATTTAGATAAAACTCAATCATCCTCAATAATTTGTTCACATCAAAAAGTACAAATGACTTTGCGGAACTCAAATATGAAACACGCTGTAAAAGAGATAGTTTACTCATTTACTGACTTGTTCTTTTGTGTTATATCTATCTATTATATAAAAAAAAAATAGGAAAAAGGCACGTGGGGCTTTAGCCCCACATAGCCCATTTATGTATCCGCACCTGGCGGTTATAGCCATTTTTATCATTGAATGTGCAACAAATAGTCATTATAGTTTATCAATGTATCGAAATTACAAAATAATCCATGATTGTGAAATTCGTTAGTCAGTCTTTGACGTTAAAATAATTCTTTAATAACGACATTAACTCTTTTCATATAAGGATTGATACAACAATAAGTAAATACTTATAGGGGCTGATATGATAATAAGTAAATATATCGAGGGATTAATATGATAAAATTAACAAAATATTTTAACATAAAAAACAATTTTGACTAACACAATATACAATTGTGAACTATTTTAAAATTTCGATACATTAAAATACTATTGCGACTATTCGTATATGTATAAGGATAAAAATGCATATACTTTTTTTTTCATGCTTGAAGAATTAAAGTGATTTTTTTCTTTGATGTTAATAAAGTGATTGTTTGGTTGATATTTTAGGAGAATTGTTCTCGTGAAAAAAAAGTATTAGCATTGGATACTTTTGGAAGTCTCAATTCTTGCTTTTTCACCCATTTATTCTTTTGGTATTCAAGCATTACTAGACTCTTCTTTTGTCTACACGTTAAATAATGTAAAAAAATCATTGCACCACAAAATAGCTCCTATTATAATTAGTGCGTATTCAAGAAAAAGTATCACTAATTATGAATCAAATTAAAGACTTTTTGTTTGGACATAATTCAATTTGAAAATGGTGCCCATCCAATTAACAATAAATTGACACATTCAATGTATTATTGTTTTCAATAAAAAAAATAAGGGAATTGTTAAAAAGTGGTCCCATGATAGTACTTTTTAACATTTTAAAATAAACAATTATTTTTTAAAAGTCAAATATTTCAATTTTTAATAAGTTAAATACACGCATGTTCATAATTATTTATCATTTATAATCTTTAAACAATATCCCAGAAACACTCGTTAATATTTCAAAAAAATTTATCATAGCAGTATGGAGTATTGTCTTGATAAATAAATAAATAAATAGCTATGTCAAGAAAATAAGTAAATTTCCTTCCCTTTTTTTTTTGTCAAGTAGCCTAGTGGCTAGAACTCACACAATTAAATTGTGGAGAAGTGGAATGTTCGGGGTTCGAACTCCGGCCCCTATATGTAATATGCAATATCCCTACCAACTGAGTTAAGCTTACGGGGATTTTCCTTCCCTTCTTAAATACATGTCGTTGTTTGTCCATCTGCAGTGTTCACATAACTTACTTTCACCATATTTTTCTACTAAATACAAATGTTGATACATATGATGTTGTTTGATTTCTCTTAATAAATATTTTAAAAATATCAAATATCGGTTAAGTCAATCATAAATCCTAATTCAATTAATATAAATGTCGAAATTGTTAGGTCCGCTAACATAACAAGAGTTCTTCTACAGCTTCTTGTTTACCGGTGTTTTTGGTAAACAAGAAGACTAGTTTTGATTATTACAAGCAGGATCAAATCAGAAATCCTAAGATATGTTGTGCAATCTTTTTTCAGAAAGTGTGTGAAATTTCATCATATTCATAGGTTGCTTTATGAACAAGACGAATTTGTGTATAAAAACAATTGTCTCTCGACAGAGAAAAGTAAAGGAAATGCAAGTAAAAGACTTAAAAGTTTAAAAGCATAAACTTAAAGGAAAGGTAAATTGCATTGCATTAATGTAAAATGTGGTTTGACAAATTAGATTACATACATTTTGTATGACTCTTTTCTCTAAACACTGGTACTTCGAGTTCTAGAATTCAATTAGTGATTTGCCACCTATTTTTCATTTGAAAACTACTATTTATACATAGTGAACACAATTGCAAATAGTTAACCGCCACAAACTGCACTCCTTCCATTAAAAAAAATGGTATGTCCCCATGTCTTCAATAAAGAAGCTGTTGCACCAAACTTCTCTCTACTCTGCCTCTTGCCGAACTCCAAAGCTCTCGAACTCTACCAAATGCTAAGTCGCAGACCATGTCGAAATCTTCATGCTGAAGACAATGACTTTAATTCCTGAAAGAACTCTTGTTGACTGCATTAATTGAGCCTGTTGAAATTTCAATCTAACACTTCTTCACCTGTGTATGTGAGTTTTTAATAATATTTATCATTTTATATATCGAAAAAAACATCGGTCAAGTTCGACTATATTTGTATTCTATACCAAAAAAGATTAATTTTTTCCATGATATCCAAAAATATATAAATTTTTATCTACGATCTCTCTCTGTGTGTTGTGAGATTCTAATACTGAATAAAATTTACTCCATCTGGCCCAAAATAAATAGAACATAAAAAGGGCGAACCTGTCCCGCCCGTCAATAACCTATCTAAAAAGGAGCGGACCAACTAGAGATGTAAGGTTGAAAATCTCATCATTCCCCATTTTACAGCAGACCAACGAGTTGACCTGTCAATGTTTTTTTTTAAAAAAAATATTAATTAAAAACTTAACATAAACAATTTAAATATATATACATATAAATTTAAAGTCAATTTAAGGAAATCTAAATATATAACTTTTTTTTTTGTGGTTAGGGTTTGAACCATGTAACTTGCATATATTATACATTGTCCATACCAACTGAGTTAAGCTCACGAGGACTAAATATATAACTATTGACCCCACTAAAAAAAATGAAAATAATCATTCAAACGTAAAAATTGCATCATATAAAAATCTACAATAGCTCGATAAGACATTCAAAATAAAACTTCATGAGTTATTAATTGATTAAGAGTTAAAAATATGAGGCTAAAATCATGAAATAAAAGTGATCAAATTAATTGAATTTTTTCTCCACTATATAAGGAGGAGAAAATTGAAAAATTAATAGTGACTTATAAATAAAAAGAAGTGAAAAAGAGAGTTTATTTTTAATGTATCAACCCAACGAGTCAACTCGTCTGCCTCGCTTTTTAGCAAGTTAAATGGAGCGGACACCCTACTAGTGTCGGGTTCAAAATCTCAACTCACCCATACTAAAAAAAGCGGGTTAGACAATTCAACCCGACGGGTCTAACCCATTTTAAATAAATTATATATTTTATTATTATTGTACACATGACGATACACATCTTTGACATTTAATATTTTTAATTATATATTAACAAAAATTATAAAATGTAAATGTCTTAAAAATATTTATAGACAAAATCCAACAACACTTTATATTCTACAATATATTTTTATATAATAAAAAAAAATATTATCAAAATATATTATATGAATGATGTATATAATCAAACTACGTTATTTAATTTAAGACGTTGAGATAGCAAAAAATAAAGAAAATGCAAATACTAACGCGTGACTTTGAAAGCATATATTAATAAATTCAATTTAAAAGTAAATATTTTAAAAGCTTTGCATTCAACTCTTTACAAGTTAAATATATTATGATTTCAATACAAAACTCTCTTTTTAGGTTCATTATTATGTATTTTTAATTTTTTACGACTCAAATCAGCAAGACCATAAAGAAAAAGTAATTGAAGAAAATCTTTATTAGCTACCAGAATCTGAACGCATGCAATGTCACGTGACAGTGGGGATTGGTCCTTGTAGCCGGTAGCTGCCGTAGTTGGAAAAGACTTTCCTTACCCCGTGAATGAGTGAATTATGAAAGAGAAAATATTTTATTTAATTTTAAATTAAATAAACTAATAAAAGCCAAAAAGATAAAGCTTATCTTGCCTACAAAGTCATGATTTCCATCAACAAATTAAAAGTTACGTTTCATCTAATCTAATTTAAATCTTATTATTTTAGGTTTCTTAAACGCCACACCTAATTTCAGTCCAAAGAAAACGACACACCTAATTATTTTAAAATTATTAATTTCTAAGGAAAAAATTAATTTGAAAATTAGACTGATTATTTACTGATTTTTTGTATTTTGGGAGGGGCCAAAATTTTAAACTATCTAAAATGTTTATCGTGATGATATATGAAAAAAGTAAATTGCATCTAAATCTTGTGGAGTTTCTCTAAATATTACTCCAACATCAACCTAACTAAAAATTAGACTCTAATTCACTTTTGTTAACTTATTTTCTACTTTGATGGAAACATCTACGACTTGACGAGTATAACAAGCAAATAAAAAAAAATTGCCGTTGCCAAACACTTTCAAAACCAGATTATCCTCGGATTCTAATTGGATAAATATTTTAATTTGCAAGCTTATAATATAAATGTTTATGTAGAAATTGCTTATAAGATAAAAGATAAATTAAATTAAATTGTTAACATATAATTTATAACATGTTTTATAAGCTATATTGGATACCTTATGAAAATAAACTAAAAATAGCTTATAAACATGATTTTGTTTTCATAAGTTTCTCAAAGAGTCTTATCTACTTATACTAATATATAAACCTAAGCAAATCAATCCAAGAAGACATTTAGTCCTCTTAAGAATATTCGGTCTGTGTAGAAAATTATTTGAAACATATATTCTAAATATGAGTTACAATTCACCATATACTTACACTATAAACGGAATAAACAAAAATCAAACTAGAAGACAATGCAAAGATTTCTTAAAAGGTGTTGAGCTCTGGTCAACCATTAATTGTGGATTATAGTTGCATTTAACATCAACCACTATTAATCTTCATCGTCATAGATCAATTGGTATGGACGCCACATTATATATGCAAGTAGGAGTTCAAACCTATGATTCTCCACTTATTCATTTTAAGGGGTAAATTTTTAGCCACTAGATAACTTGACAATTTTTTTTATCCATGATAAGTGAAGATACTATGTGTATAATCAAGTTATGACCTATGATAAAATCTACACACTTGCTCAATCTAATGGTTCACAAGCGTTGGACCATCATGGAAAACCATAACAGCGGTCCATGTTAAATGTCGCAATGATCTATAACAAAAGACAAAATTAAAATAAATTGTTAACATAAAAGTTATAAACTGTTTTATAAGTTAGATTGGAGAGCTTATAAACATAAGTTGAAAACAACTTATAAACATGTCATAAATTTGTTTTCATAAATTCTCTCAAAGAGTCTCACAACTACTTATATTAACATATAAACTTAAACAATTCAATCGAAAAAGACCTTAGTCCTCCCAATAATATTCTGTACATTTAAAAAATCATTCAAAAATATATATTCTAAACATGGGTCATAATTCACAATAGACTTACTCTTGAATCTAAATAAACAAAAATCAAACTAAGAAAACAACACAAAGATTTTTCAAAGGGCATTGAGCTCTTGTAACAAAAAAAAACATTGAGCTCGGGTTGATCATTCATTATGAACTATGATAAACTATGTCTTTTCTGTTTTTTCTTAAAAAAAAAACTTATCTCTTGCATACATTTGTCACTAGAAAGTTTTTGGCCATTTACAATGAAAGTGAAAAAAAAGGTTTGGCTCAATACCTTGCTTACATTCACCCTTTACAATGTTTTTTTTTTTTATATTATTATTTTTTATAAATATTGTTCAGAATGCTTCTTAAATTGATCACAACTCTCAAATATTCCAAAATGCCTCTCTTTGGTAGTAACTCCCGATCACACTTATTCGTAGGTTATGACCTGACCTCTTTTTTTCATTTCGGCAAGGTTCGAGGCATACAAACTGATATGATTGGGGGTTATGACTCAAACCATACATGAATTAGGCTGAAACATAATTTACAAGATCACCAATCATAATTCAACAACCACTCACAATTCAACAACAATAACCAACTTATGATTCTTCAGAAGTAGATTCTACCCTATTTTTCCACACATCTATGATGTTGTTGCATAATTATGTGGACTTCACCTTCGCCCCCTTCTCTTTGGAATCTAACTTTTTGGCATCCACCTAGTTGATATCTTTGAATTTGCAAACTGTTTTGTAGCTGGCACTCACATTTTTGTAAATATGATACCCATAGAAACACAATATAAATAGGGAAGATAGTTACGACAATAATCAATGCGGTATCCCTGTCAGTCACAATCACCTTTTACATATTGTGTTTAGATTTCAAAAGATCAAGACACATTTATAGAACTCGAGTGAAATTATCCTTTTTTTCATAAAAAAAAATGCAGAATACGTCAACTCTCTTAAGGTGACCCATTCTATCCCAAACAATGAAATTTTATACTGATTGATTTTATATAGTTGGAATCCATAAAAAAAAAAAAATAGAAAATGTTAAACAACTTTACATATTTAGGATCTGCCCATAAAATATCCTAAATAGTTGTAGATTAGCCTACAATTCTAAACTTGTAATCATAGTTGTGATCATCTAAACATTTAAACAAGTGTTTTATTTCTGACCTTTCAGCTCTTATGGACTTTTGTATCTTTGACGTGTGTTGTAAACATGTTTTATTGCCGATACATTGTCTTTCCTTTTGTCTTTCAAAGTAATCAAGATGTTTTTTGGTTCCACCATATTCCTTGTTATATCCGCAACATACTCTTTCTCTGCCTCATGTAAGAATATGACATTCTAACTTTGACTCCATGAGATAGTTGTGCACTTTAGAAACAATACAAAGTGGCCATTCAATTGATATTTCAACAAATAACCACACAACCTAAATTTACATGACTTTGTGTCCTCTCGCTTCAACTGTTTCTTGGTTCCTTGGTACACACCATCCATTTCACAATCCAAGACTAACTTTGATGCTATTCATTCAACACCATGATTGATTGTTTTTCCTATAATTTATTAAGGTAAATCCATCCGTTGATGTTTGACGACGGACCCAATTAATCAAAGTATCTCTAACTTTATATTTCCCATTTATAGAAAAATTATTTTGGTGTATCAACTTTATTATTAACAAGTTTAGAAACATCTGGATTAACAATGCTCTCTTTCAAATCAACGAAAGCCTCGACAATGTTTGATTTAAAATCAATGGAAGCTTCAAGATTGTTTGATTCTGGGTCAACAGATGTTCAACGATACTTATAAATAAAGCACAAAACAAAATAAAAAACTAAATTATAATTTAAAAACATAAATATGAAACTAAAATAAGTAAACTAGTGTGTTGAACAAATGGGGAGTTAGGCCTCGATCCAGTAGTGTGTCTTAACTCCTGATTAACGTCATCGCAGGTTAAAAAAAACAATGCAATTGATTTAAAAGATTTAATACATATTCCTTGATGTCAAATGAGTATAAGAACCATTTATAAATCATTTAATTATAATTTGAGGCACACTTTTTTCACAAACAAATTGAAACTTAGGATGAAGGATGAAATAAGAAGATAGGGGAAGTAGTGTGCGAAATCAAATCGAATTATAACACCCAATATTGAGCGATTGAGAGTTACAAGTTCTGTTCGTAATTCCAAAAAGAGGCAGTTTTGAGGGGCCTATGAGGAATTGAAGTGGCCAATTGAGCAATGATATATATTTTTATCAATTTAATTGCTCTTGACCCATTTTCAAATAAAAAAACTGTCAATCCAAAATAAAAAAAAATCGGCAAAATTAAACTATATATTAGAGTCTGTTTGTTTCAAGTTATC
>Ga0315915_1006501_pt1 | contig 14244 bp, 16 predicted proteins | sample MpolbnodulesMG_FD_207738 | JGI IMG/M metagenome (GOLD analysis project Ga0315915, IMG submission 207738) | Medicago polymorpha root nodule microbial communities from Los Angeles, California, United States - branched nodules | ecosystem: Host-associated > Plants > Roots > Nodule | place: USA... | reverse complement strand
CATTTACACAAAATATATATATATATATATATATATATATATATATATATATATATATATATATAAAATAAGAATCCAATGACTCCAATGGTAATACACTACTAGGGAGTCAACTGAAAAGTACTTAAATAAGTTCCAGTAGTTTATTTCTTTCAACAAAAAAAAAAGTTCCACTAATTTTTTATCATCATTATATAAAAGGTAGTGTTAATAGCAATATTACTTTTTTTTTTTACAAAAGAATTATTACTCCTTTTGAAAGGTGGAACCAACTTATTCATATATTTTATTACCTTAACTTTTGTTACTTTAGCATGCAAGGAAAACCTTTGGGAATAATAATCGTTTTTCTCCTCTGCAAAGCTATCAATGCTTTATTCACGATCTTTAGCAGTCGATCGTTCATTCTCCCTCCCCTGTGACTTTCGAAAGCTCAACATGAAAGAATAAATAAAATAGGAAAAAAAGTACGGGGATCCCATTCCTTAGTCAGGACCAGAGCTTCCTCGTGAGCCATAGTTCTAGTGTAAGCATATAAATTAGTCTTATCAGAACCGAAGCGCACACACCCATCTGACCAAGTCGAGCCCTTTCTGGCGTGAGACCTGTTAGTTATTGAGGAGATAAAGTTCACATATAGCTGTTTGTTAACTAATATGTATCTCATTTTGCTTTCTCCAATGAAAGTAATTGGTAAAAGGATAAGGTCTTTATTAAGTAAATGACCCCACTAGAGATCCTCTTAGTTTTCGGTCTATTTAAATACGTTCACATGAAATGTTAAATATGTTCTTATTGAAGTGTTATATGTATAGGTTCAAGTAAGAAATTTAGTATAGCAATTAACATGCTAATATTCTCACCCCCGCTTATTATCTCTATGCGTAGTCTCCATGGTTATAAGCGTTTTATATGACTCATTATTTTTGGTGCGTTCCTTTTAGGTTTCAACCAGCACTTCGTTCACATAATCAACAATGTGTATGACTCCGGCGGCTACGGTGGCTCTCTCCAACGATCTCATCACAGAGTTGCTTTCCTTTCTTCCCGTTAAATTTCCTCTTCGATTCAGCTGTGTAAGTAAGTCTTGGAAAACCCTAATTTCCGATCCTGCCTTCGTCAAACTGCACAGCAAAACGAAATCCTCTCTTCACACTAATCATGCATCACGTCACATATAATGACATATCTGACGCTGTCAGTGCTTTGGAGATTAGTTACAGTGTCGTTCCCTATTCACTGTGCCGTTTAATTCAGAACCCGTCGTTCACCCTTTCCGCCGAACCTTACTATTCTTTGAACGACAAAGAATGCTCTCGTATAGTTGGTACCTGCAACGGATTGATCTGTTTGACTGGTGATTCCGAACGTTGTGCTTTTCAGTATTTTCGTTTATGGAACCCTGCCACAAGAAAAATATCTGAAAAATTTGGGTTTCATTGCCTTTATGAGAACCTTGCAGACCGCCCTTTCCCGTTTCTTGACGGCATTATCAAATTCAGCTTTGGTTGTGATAATTCTACCGGAACTTATAAGGTAGTGGCGTTAGGTTCCGATCAACTTAAACAAAGAAGCATTGTGAGAATTCTAAATTTTGGTGATAATTTTTGGAGAGAGATTGAAAGTTTACCCGTTGTTCCTCTTATGTTGTGTAGCACTCTTAATTGGATGGCTATTCACCATGACTTTCATTCTAACTTGAAGTATGCCAGTATCAAACAGTTTGTTATTGTTTCACTCAATTTGGGGACTGAGAAATACAATCAATACCGGCTGCCTTGTGATTTTGATGAAGTGCCACCTACGCCGCCAATTGTTGGAGTGTTGGGAGGCTTCCTTTGCTGTTCTTATTTTTACAAGGAAACAGATTTTGTTATATGGCAGATGAAGGAATTAGGGTTTGAAGACTCTTGGACTCAATTTCTTAAAATTAGTTATCAAAATCTTCAAATAGATTATGACTACTTTAGTTACGAAGGTGATGAAGAGACAGAGTATCATTTTCAGTTGGTGCCGCTGCTTCTTTCTGAGGATGCTGATACACTGGTGCTTACAAGCCGTCATGAATCCGATTCAATACTCTATAACTGGAGAGATAATAGGGTAGAGCGAACAAAAATAACTACAAGTAGTGCTATTACCGATCCTAGAAATAGCAATTCTATATGCTGGTGCTCGGCCAAGGTTTATGTTGAAAGCTTAGTTTCAAACTTTTGAAAGTAAGTTTCTCTTTTATGGTATACTTGTTTGAATTTATGTTAACATGTATATATTGTTTCCATTATAACCGATCGAGTGAATATTCATTTTTATGATTGCTTATGTTGACTGTATTTTTCAATAACTATATCCTGGTTTTAATGAATTTGTTTTTGTTTTTGTACCATCATCAGCCGACCTCACTTAGTCGGATAAGATTTGGTTGTTGTATTATTATCAACTAGAAGATAATTCTCTTGAAGAGAATTCAATCTCTTTTGGATGTTCATTATTTAGTTTGTCATCCAAATGTTTTAAACAAAACTAAAGTATGACATGATAATTGAAGGAAAGGTTGAAGTGGGAAACAAATTAATGAACAAGTTACTTACACACATCAATAGATTTGGACGAATAGGTTTATAGAGATAGATACGAAAAGGGAAAACCAGTCTTACTTTATTTCTTCAAACATAGTAATTTCATTTACTTTAAAACTCTATGTGACAGATAATGGTGTATTTTTCTAGTTGAACTGAATGTATAATGAATTGCATCTCCTTTGTTGCTTTCGGGTGATGAAGCTTTGGAATGAGTGTCAATTAGTTTCCAAATACACACAACACAACAAGCTTAAGGGTAATTTTTCTTGGCTTAATAGCAGTTTTAGCCCCCTAACTTTTCCAAAGTTGCGATTTTGGCCCCCAAGGCCAATTTTGACTCAGTCTACGCTGACGTGGCACCCTAAGGGAGGTGCCACATGTTTTTTTTTTTTTTTGTCTTGGGGGATCAAAACTGCTACAGTTGCAAAACTTAGGGAGCGGTTTTGTAGTTTTTTTTTCTTAGGGGGTCAAAATCACAACTTCGTGAAAGTTAGGGGGCGAAAACTGCTATTAAGCCTTTTTCTTTTAGCAAATTGTAAGCATATGTTATATTTTGAGCCAAAGGGACTTTTCGTACTTGGTATCATAATGCTTTTTGAATCCAATTTGGTGTGTGAGGGGTTGTGGTGGTGCATGAATTGAAGATTCATATATGTAAGTGTCAAGATTATGTCATATGTTGGAGCTCAATTATTCTGGTTTCTGTTGGTGGCAAGTTTGACATAGTCCATATGGTTCTAGTAGAAGGTGAGGTTTTTAATTGTCTGCAGTAATGCATAGGGTGTACTGATGGATATTATTAGTTTGTTGATGTGCCTAAAAATGTTCGAGCAATAATTCATTGTTTGCTGTATTATTGAGCGCTTAGCATGTCAACTGGTGTGGTAAGATTTATGCGGCAAATGAATAGAAGCAGGGGGTGGACACAACAAGCCTGGGTGTTTAAGCTTAATTGGCAGATGTGTTTCATTTGGGTATTCCAAACTGGTGTATTTTTTTTCTTCTATCCTTAGCATTTCTTATGCTTGGGTAGTAATTACTTAATTTGATCTTTTTGTCTCTAAAAAATGTGTCCTTGTTTAGCCAATGTTATGCTTGTACAACTGCAATGCTAAAAATATAACGTGAATTCATTAGAATAACCAACCATAACATGATGATACTTTTTGAAAGGAAAAAGAAAACCACGATGATACTATTTATGGTTTCTATTTAAGATTGCATTTACTTTAGAGTTTGAAATTGAGGACCATGAAATAAGTTATCTCTTGTTTTTAATTTGACAGGTGAACTACAAAAAGTAGAAGCAACTAAATCCTAATATGTTATGCTTGGAAGCTAGTTCCTTGGCTCAGCTTGGAAATAACACTAATCTCTGTTAGTAATGTGTTATCTATGCTTGGAAACGATGAAGCTAAAAAGGCAATGTTTGTCAAGGGATATGGTTGTTAATTTTAAAGAGACTTAGATTTGTTTGTTTTCAATTTTCCAAATTATTTTGAATAAAGTGAGCTTGAAAGAAAGCTTTTATTCATATTGTCATGAACTACTTCAATGGAAGGCCTTTGATTTATCTTGGTTGTTTTTACTGTTGGACGATGTTTGTTACTGAGTTTGCATTGAAATAGTAAAAAAATCTTGTATTTGGCATTCCCTTGAGTGTATGTCTCTGTCGGATGCTGTGGTTATTAAGCCTCTCTCCATTGCTATTGTGTAAGAGAAATGATATTTGTACAACCTTTTTTATATACAATTTTATCTCTCATACTCACATTATCTTCTTATTCTCTCTCTTTCTTTTTCTCTCTCTATAGTTTTTGACCAATGAGAAGAGAGAACAAAAGGTTGTCTCAAAAGTTGTACTAAAAGAGTTGTTCAAATATCACTATTCATTGTGTAATGAATCTTAAAAAATATTCCCTTGAGTGTACGGTCTCTGCTGGATGATGTGGTTTACTTTGTGGATTTTATGATGATTGAAACAAGCTCATGCATGTTGATGTGAGTGAGCAAGTTTTTGCAATTGGTTATTTAGGAGTTGCTCTCTCAACTGAACGATTCTAAAGAAAGTTTGAATTTTGTAACTATAAAAATATCAAATTTCAGTTTTAATTTCTCTAAAAAATTCCCTATTTTGATTCTCGTATGTTTTCCATCACGGCTTTAAATTTTATTTTTAAATCAATTATGTGTAGCTTTCACATTTTAGAATGAATGTTTACACGAAAATTTAAAATTTTTAAACAAAATATAAATTAAATATGATTTATTTAATCACTAAAAACTTAAAATTCATATTTAATTCATTCATCGTAAAAAATAAATTAAACTTTTTCAAAAGAAATTTTTTATAATGTATATTTAACCTTCTTTGAAACACGTGAGTTTATTTAAAAGTGAGGATAAAAAATATTTAGTGTCGTGTCTAAGCAAGTATTTCGCACTTGACCAGTATGAAAGAGAAAAACAAGAATAATTTTTGAATGAACACAAGAATTTGGACACTTTATCTATACACAAACAAAAAACTAAGTGTATTATGATCATTTGAAATTTAATAATTATTTAATTATTATTTTTTCTAATTTTTTTCTTTTTGTGTGTGTGAGACTACCCAAGTATAATTACTAGAAAAACAAAGCACATATTCAATGATGAAACAAAACCAAAACCCCCGCTGACACAGAGTAGGATATCAAAAAGCGAGGAAAACGTGTGCCGCGATGCGCATGCATCGTATCTATACGCATGCGTATATATTATCGCTGCAAAATGCAAATTGGAACTAAGCAAATCATTGAACAACCAAAATGACCGCAACACAAACACAAACTGAACTAATTCCTCATGTCTCACTTGGAACACAAGGCTTTCAGGTAACCTCACTTCACTTGTACACTTTACTTACATGCATATACAAATGCCATTTATATTCTTCTCTCTATGCTATCCTAATACTTACCTATTATTGTTTTTATTTTAGGTTTCAAAATTCGGTTTAGGGTGTATGGCCCTCAGTGGAGGTTACAATGATCCTCTTCCTGAAGAAATTGGCATTTCCGTAATTAAGCATGCATTCAGTAAAGGAATCACTTTTTTTGACACTGCTGATGTTTATGGACTCGATGGTGGGAATGAAATTTTGGTTGGAAAGGTATATACATATTAATAATAACTACAAGAATCGGTACTTTGCCAAGAGGCACTGGGTTCAAATCCGGATAGACTAGTAACATTTATCATTTAAAAAAATGACACGAATTTCTTTTATGTTCTAAATTTTTCTTCTTTTCAATATTTGATTTTGTTGACTAGGCTTTAAAGCAACTGCCCAGAGAAAAGATCCAGGTTGCTACAAAATTTGGTATATCCAGAAGTGGCGGTGGTATGGGCATCAAAGGTTCACCGGAGTATGTGCGTTCAAGCTGTGAAGCTAGCTTGAAACGTCTCGATGTTGAATACATTGATCTCTATTATCAACACAGAGTCGATACAACTGTGCCTATTGAGGATACAGTTAAGGATATTTCTTCCTATGTAAAACTAGTATTTGATTTGAGCATAGTACACGGCTACACGTTACATATACATGTTAATTCTTTACTGATATGGTTAGATTATTTGTTGAGTCCCAAATTATAAACGGGAGACTCCCCTTTATAAGCTAGTTTTGTAGGGTTGAGTTATTGACAATTCAAATTTGAAGATTATATGGCTTATTTCACTAGATGTGTTGTTAACAAGTTTGTTGTGTTATAGATAGGTGAACTTAAGAAACTGGTGGAAGAGGGAAAAGTTAAGTATATTGGTCTATCTGAAGCCAGCCCCAATACAATAAGGAGAGCACATGCTGTTCATCCTATCACAGCTTTACAAATAGAGTGGTCTCTCTGGACTCGCGACATTGAGGACGAGATAGTTCCTCTCTGCAGGTTAGTTTGAGTTCCTCTCCAATTTCACAGGATAAGATTACAACACTCATGATTGTTTGTTCATTAAATAATAATTCGAACAACTTTCACTAATTACGAGTTATTCAGTGGAACCGATTGCTCTTTGCTGTATTGAATTGCATGTTTGTGTTAAATGAGATTTTACTTATCAAGCTTTTGTTGATACAGAGAGCTAGGTATTGGAATTGTACCATATAGTCCACTTGGTAAAGGTTTTTTTGCTGGCAAAGGAGTTCTCGAAGATGTGCCGAGCTTCATGGTATAGCATTTTAGTACTTGAATTGAATGTGCGTTTCTCTTATTTGCCATAGAATTACTATTAAGACATGCCGATTATGCAATAGCATTGATCAAATCTTAATCATGAATTAAATATTGATTTCTTTGTTGTCTTATTTTGTAAACAAACAAATGCTTGCTTTTTTAAACTTGAGTAATGATACAGGGGATATCATCCTTATCTGTTTTTTCTCACATGAATGATGTTTAAAGTCTTCTATAAAATTAAGGACCTTTCCTATGTTGTTTTCTGATATGATTATTTCGCTTATCAGAATGCTTTTCCCCGCTTCCAAGCTGAGAACTTGGTCAAGAACAAGGTTATATATGATAGGATTGAAAGTCTTAGCGAGAAGCATGGATGCACTACTGCACAGTTAGCATTAACATGGGTACTCCAACAAGGCAAGGATGTTGTGCCTATTCCTGGTGAGTGACAAAATATGCATATTTTTTCGAAAATAGTATTATTGTAAAATGCTTTGATGGTAGACTCGTCACTGGTATCCTAACCGTATCAGAAATTTTAGTTTTCCTCTTATTTGTGAATCTGAACAATTAAGAGATGAACTATGTATCCTAACAATTAAGAATGCACCACATACTTCTTCTTTCGTTTTGTACCGATCAATTAAGAGAAGAACTATGTACACTCGTCTGTACACCAAAAAATACACTTTTGTTAGATACGAAAACCTAACTATAATAAAAACAAATAAATAAATGCACACAAGAACATAAACAATTTATCACATAGTTTGGTTAATTGGTCCTACGTCTCCAACAACAGAGTGATTGTTGTAGTTTTTCGATTATGCAATACTTAAGATTATAGAGTACAATGTAACGTTATAAATCGTACGGTTCAGATTACAAGTTTACCCCTTACCCCTTATTAGTGAATATGAGTCGTATTCAACAACTTTCCTTGCATTTCATATATTAAGAGTGTCATCTGATGTACTCAGGTTACTAACCGAAGGTTCTTTTAAATTGTTAAGTGCTGATAATGCACTATACAAGCCATGCATATGCTTTCCACCTAAGTTGTATTTTCAGCTTTTTTTATTCTTGAAAATATTATACAAGCCATGCATATGCTTTCCCCCTAAGTTGTATTTTCAGCTTTTTTTATTCTTGAAAATATTATGGACTTCTTTTGTTCTCAGGAACAACTAAGATTGAGAATCTGGATCAAAACCTTGGTGCATTAGCAGTGAAACTATCAGAGGAGGACATGGGGGAAATTTCTGCTGCAGTTCCTGAAGATGATATAGCAGGTAGTAGATACTACAATGGAATGGATAGTTTATCCTGGAAGTTTGCTAACACACCTTCAAAAGTTTCAAGGGTCTCAACCTGAAGTAAAATCTCTTTTAGTCGGAGAATGCACTCGGTCATCAATAAGGCGCAAGCACAACAATCATTTCTCTATTTGTAGTTATGACTTGGCTGATGAGAAAATCAAGATTGAGTGTTTACATTTGTTCTTCTGTTTTCATTCCATAAATAATAAGGGATTTGAATCAAATTCTCATAGGATTCCAATGTTAGATGAATGTGAATGAAATGGTTTTTTGAGGTAATGTGAGTGAAATGTCAAAAATCAACGAACTAATAGAAATAAAAAATTAAAACAAGCAAATTGGTGTTCATGTTATTGAATAGTTTGGATCAAAATTTACTTTTGGATTTATAATTGCCAAAATTGGTTGAAATTGACTCAAATTGAGTGATTGTAGACTCATATTGACCCAAATCCAACTTGAGTGATTAAATGAAAATATTTTTATTTTACTCAAATTTTCACCCTGCGTGCTCAATGATGTGACCAATAATCTAAACCGTTGAAAGAATGAAAAACTAGTAAACATAGAGAGTAAAAATGGAGAATGGGACAATGGAAAGAATGAATTAGTGAATTAGTTCTTTCTTAGTGATCAACAATGACGATTACATCATTAATAGGAAGTGGAATAGAGCACATTCCCTTAATGATAAGTGCTATCTCACTCAAGCTAATTCTCTATCTTTTACAATTGGAGGAAGTTTGATTTGATGGGAAAAGTTGTTATGGCAAGTGTGTCTGATTGGCAAGGGACTTTCACGTTTCACCTACATCTGCATCCAATTAATTACCTTATTTATTTTTTCCTCCTATATTTGGATTGAAATATACTTCATCTGGTCCATCCGATCTGTAATATAAGAAACTTTGAAAAAAAAAGTTTGGTCATATTTATAAGAAAATGTCACAACTTTAAAGTTGTAATTATTGCTTAAAATACTTTTTTATCTCTCATTTAATGACTGTCTTTTTAATACCAGTATATGTATTTAATGCTTCACAGCATTCTATAAGGGTATATTTGTAAAATGTTTAAAAAGTTACAACAATTAATGATAACATTGATTTTGATGTTTTTTTTTCTACTTACAATAAGTGTCGGAGAGAGTATATTTTTTTATAAGAGAATTCTTTGTTGTTTGCGATACTCGTGGAATGGTCCGAATAAGTCTAAATTTAGATTTTTCCAAATGATTTATCTTTAATAAGAGTTTATTAACCACTTTAGCTATTTACTTGATTACTTTTAGATTCCACTTGAGTTATTCATCTTCCAACTCTATTTAAGTTCATTAAATAATCAATGTATCTTGTCTTATACAATAAAACCATGATACATATCAATACATGCATATTGCATAGACTTTGCAGTCACCACCCTACCATGCCGACTTTCCTATTCCACCACCCTATTATTGACTTTAAGCCAAACAAGCCACCGTGTTTGACAATATCTATTTTTACTAGATTGTGTTTATATTGATGTATTAGTAATTACTATTATTATTTCAACTACAATCTGACATCTATGATTGTTATAAATAAAGTCACTTCCTTCATATCATTTGAAATATATAAAAACTTGAGTTTCTCATTTGACCATAGTTTTGGAACCCGGCTCGGACCGACCGGTCGAACCGGTCCGATCGGGAACCGGTCCGATCGGGAACCGGTGGGTGTTCCGGTTCGATCCAAATATTGGATCGGCCGTGTAATTAAACCGGTGTAAATCAGAAAAACTCGATAAAAACCGGCTAAAACCGGTGACTCGACCGATTTTCAGAACCGGTTCGGTTTAATTAATATTATATGTTTGATGTCATTAATTAAATCCATTAAACGCTGATTAATGCTTTATTGCGTCTGGTTTAATACTAATTATTAATTAATACTAATTTTTTTATGTTTTAGCTACTTTGACTTTTGGTTTAATATTAACCAATATCAATACTAATTCTCCATGCCCTCTATCTATGTCTTCGCTAGTTTATAGAAAAAAAATCTGAATTTGAACAATTCAAATGCTGTAGGAATCGAATCCAGAAACATTATTAGAGTGAATCATAGATACTTAACCACTGCACCAACTATTTATTTGTGTTTACAAATGTAATATTATATATCTAATTATATTACATCTTCATTTTTCCCATTAAGAATACAGTTTTTTTTTCTTTCAAGAAGAGCCCATCATTATTAAATATATTAATTAAACAATAACAATATTCATATTATCTCTCCCCAGATTTTTCTTTACACAACATATGTATTTTTTGAAAATCTACATATTATGTTAATGTTACTTGATATGCAAGCAAAATTTATTTATTTTTCAACAAAATACAGCTATATTCTTTAGAAAAATATAGTTATACAAATATTAATATACACATTACATGTCAGTTTTTTGTTTTTAAGTGACCGAGTCACTGGTTCAATCCGATTTAATCTGGTTAAATACCTATAAAAATTTAATCTTAAGACCGGGTCATCTAACCGAGTTATTCAATTTAATCCGATTCAGTCATGCGGTTCAACCATTTACTCAGTGGTTCGACCATTAACCCAATGACCCGATACCCTTATCGATGATCGAACCGAGTTTTAAAACTATGCATTTGACAGTTAGAGAGTGGATTCTCTCTTCATTGCTTTGCTAAAAGGAATTTGAGCTATAAAATACAGTGTCATAGTGAGTGATGAATTATACCAACCACTGACATACGGAGTGACGATATCTGAAGTGGAAGAAAGCGTAATGCGTGGGATGCGCTCTTCGTATCCGCATATATATAGTGTCACTGCAATTAGGAGTTTGTAATTATTCATCAATTCAACCAAAATGGCCGCAACAGTAATTCCTCCTCAGGTCCCACTTGGAACCCAAGGTTTTCTGGTTTCAAAATTGGGATTCGGATGTATGAGACTCAGTGGAGCTTACAATGATCCTCTTCCTGAACAAGATGGTATTTCCGTAATTAACTATGCATTCAGTAAAGGCATCGCTTCTTTTGATACTGCTGATGTTCATGGAGATACTGGTGCTAATGAAATTTTACTTGGAAAGGTAATTAAATTTCATATTTCAATTCAATTATGTTACTTGAATTCAAACTTTATTATACTAATTTCATTTTGTTGACTAGGCTTTAAAGCAATTACACTGAGAAAAGATTCAGGTTGCTACAAAATTTGGTATATCTAGAAGAGACGGTTCTGGTTTCGCTGGTATGAGCATCAATGGTTCACCGGATTATGTGCTTCATGCTGCGAAGCTAGCTTGAAACGTCTCGGTGTTGAATACTTTTATGAAAGTGACTCAAAATTGAAGTTTGGAGTGCAAAATTGATGTTGGTTGTCTTTGGGAGCAGCTTGGTTCGTGAAAAATCGGCGCTCGAAGGAATTCGGGGTCCGATTTTGCGTAACAATATTTTTCAGAAACATATTTTTGGATCAGATTTGTTGCAATTTTATGAGGGTTACTTTTACTATAAATATAGACTTTGTATTAGAGTAAACCTGGAGACAGAGGGGCTGAAACAAAGGTTTAGAAAGGCAACAACAAAACTAGGGTTTGTATAGAGTTTGTCTCTTGGCAACAAGCACTAGGGGTTTGAGGGTTGATTCACTTTGGGAAACACTATTATGATTGAGTCTTTTGGTCACGGGAAGAGATTGAAACTTTGGGTAGAATTAGGCGGGAGACTTATTCTTGTAATCCATTGATATCTCTTTTGTAAAGTTACTCATCATTATAGTGAAACGGATGACTGCTCTCTCCCCCAGAGTAGGACAATTTGGACCGAACTGGGTAAACAAATTCTTTTGTGTTCTCTCTTTTTCTTTCTCTCGCTGTTTTCTACTTTTGGCTTGTGTTTATAATTGTTCCATACACTTTGTTTTGGTTGCTTGATTATCACTTGCTCCACACATCAAGTTTGTTATTAGTGTGATTTTTCATCGAATTCACAACAATTGGCGTCCACTGTGGGGCAAGGGTCAAAGGATAATCAAGCACCATGGGTTCAAAGTGGGATATTGAGAAGTTTACCGGACATAACGATTTTGGGTTATGGAAGGTAAAGATGGAAGTGGTTTTAATACAACAAAAGTGTGAGAAAGCTTTGAAGGGTGAAAGTGCGTTACCGGTCAACATGTCACGAGTGGAGAAGACCGAGATGGTGGACAAGGCCATGAGTGTCATTGTCTTGTACCTCGGGGATAAAGTTTTGAGAGAAGTAGCAAAGAAACCAACCGCGACATCGATGTGGTCAAAATTGGAGTCTTTGTATATGACAAAGTCTTCGGCTCATCGACAACTTCTAAAGCAACAACTCTACTTATTCAAGATGGTGGAGTCAAAGGTCATCATGGAGCAACATACGGAGTTCAACAAAATCCTTGATGACTTTGAGAATATTGAGGTGCAACTTGAGGATGAAGATAAAGCTATACTCTTGTTGTGTGCTCTACCGAAATCTTATGAATCGTTCAAAGATACCATGCTTTATGGCAAAGAAGGCATTGTTACTGTGGAAGAAGTTCAAGCGGCTTTGAGAACCAAGGAGTTGACCAAGTCCAAGGACTTGAGAATTAATGAAAACGGTGAAGGCCTAAGTGTCTCAAGAGGGAATGGTGGAGGTAGAGGTAACCGGAGAAAGAGTGGTAACAAGTCAAAGTCTAAATGCTTTAACTGTCACAAGATGGGTCACTTCATGAAGGATTGTCCGGAGATTAATGGTAACTCCGCACAAATTGTCTCTAAGGGTTATGAGGATGCAAGTGCTCTGATGGTGTGGTGTTGTTTGGAGGATGAAGAAGGTGATGTGTCTCACCTTGAGAATGATGTCTAGTGGAGCGGTGGTCGTCTGGAGAGACGTTAAACACTCGACATCAACCTGGACAAGCGGTGGTAAGAATACTTATGATCAGTCTGGAGAGGCGGAGGTAACAATACTCATGATCTACCTGTTGAGGTGGAGTTTCAAGGTTGAAGACATAGTGGGATGTACACATTTGCTAGTTAAGGTAGAGTACGCTCAGCTTGAGGTGGAGTTGAACACACCGGTAATGGTACGACTATGTAGGACCTTGGGTGCTATGCTCTAGTGGTGAGCAAGGGATTCCTTCATGAAGACGGAAGGCATTCCGGAGGTTGAAGAATGTATAGCACGGCTTGCGGGACTACCCTAAAAAAAGGCCAAGGGTGATTGGATGCAAGAAGACCTTCAAGGAAGCAGGAGATGTCCTATGTTGAAGATGTTACGGTGAATGCTTGTGGAACTACCTAAAACTCCTAGTGTAGTTGGACTGCAAGGACTCTTCGAGAAGGCGAAAGACGTTTCGATGGCTGAAGAGGTTAAGGTGGATACTTGTGGAACTACCTAAAATTCCTAGTGTAGTTGGACTGCAAGGACCTTCGAGAAGGCGGAAGACATTCTGATGGCTGAAGGGGTTAAGGTGTGTACTTGTGGAACTACCTGAAATTCCTTGAATAGTTTGGACACAAGGATCTTCAAAAGGGCAGAAGGCATTCCGATGATTGAAGAGGTTAGGGTGTAAACTTGTGGAGCTACATGGTGTAGTGGGAAGCAAGGGAAAGAGCAGCAAGGTGGTTGATGTTAAATTGGCATCATCACTAATTTAGAGTCAAGGTGGAGATTGTTGTGAAAGTGACTCAAAATTGGAGTTTGGAGTGCAAAATTGATGTTTGCTGGAAGTGCAAAACTGGGGCCCGATTTTGGCTGTCTTTGGGAGCAATTTGGTTCGTGAAAAATTGGCGCCCGAATGGAGGAATTCGGGGCCCGATTTTGCGTAACAATATTTTTCAAAAACGTATTTTTGGGCCAGATTTGTTACAATTTTATGAGGGTTACTTTTACTATAAATATAGACTTTGTATCAGAGTAAACCTGGAGATAAAGGGGGCTGAAACAAGGGTTTAGAAAGGCAACACCAAAACTAGGGTTTGTATAGAGTTTGTCTCTTGGCAACAAACACTAGGGTTTGAGGGTTGATTCACCTTGGGAAACACTATTAGGATTGAGTCTCTTGGTCACGGGAAGAGATTGGGGCTTTGGGT
>Ga0315915_1006497_pt1 | contig 14247 bp, 5 predicted proteins | sample MpolbnodulesMG_FD_207738 | JGI IMG/M metagenome (GOLD analysis project Ga0315915, IMG submission 207738) | Medicago polymorpha root nodule microbial communities from Los Angeles, California, United States - branched nodules | ecosystem: Host-associated > Plants > Roots > Nodule | place: USA... | reverse complement strand
TTACAAAATATTCCATTAGAAACCTAGTAAACATGAAGGAACTGTAATTTTGGATTAAATTAAAAATAAAATATTTTTTATTTTTAATTCTTTAAATTTGATATAAGGTTTTGACTTTTTTGTATACTTTAAATATATAAATTGAAGAAAAAAATAAGAGAATTTTCAAACTTAACGTTGTATCAAATAAATTTCGCAAACAATGCACAAGAAGTAATCTAATTAGCTGACAAATGTCAAACTTGCCTCCTTAAAAAAAATGTCAAATTGCAACGGATGAAGTGTAAATATTTAACAGTGTTTTGCATATAAATTAAATATATATATAATTTAACAAAAAATATATATTTTTTGAATACTTGCATATTATGTTAATATTATATTTAATAATGATGTTTTGAAAAAAACATGTAGATATAACATACTTACATATATAATATATTTCGATTCTAGACATAAAAAGATAGATGACACAATTGTTACAATTTCGATTTTGCGCAACCAAGTACATGGTTCGATTCCTGTTGTCTTTAATTTTTTCAATTTTGAAATTTCTCTACAAAGATCTTAAAGTCAAAGCAGTTGAGCAATTAATTGGCTTAGGAATCTGCGCATTAATTGGAGTTAATTGGCATTGGAAACACATTAATCAGAGTTAATTGCCATTGGAAACGTATTAATTAATGTGCCACCAAAATTAAATTTTTCACACTCTTTTTTCCTTTTTTTTTTCTTTCGAAATTTTACCTTTTTTTTTTTTGAACTTCATCTTCAAAAAATGATTTTCTCACGTTACTCTTTAGAATTACCATTTCAATCTTGGAGGAAGACTCGTGTGATTAATTTTTTTTTTTTTAGACTCATGTGATTAATGTTGATCGTCAGGGACTTACTCCAAATTCTCTTCAGTGGTGGGATGCACCCCCCTCCTTTGTTTTACATTTTTTGTATAGAGACAACATAGGCTTTTCCTACAATATTATTGGATAGGAATGTTGATAGGCCATTAACTATTTCATACGAAGGCCATGAACTAATTTTCTTTCTTGCTCCAAATATTATTATGCAGAAATAATATTTCTTTCTGCAACCTGTACGAACATGTATTTTTTTTTTGAAAGAGCCTGTATGAAAATGTTGATAGGCAAAATAAATTATTATGCAGAAATTATTATGCAAAACAATAAACAAATAAATAAATTGGAATAAATTTGTTGTTGAAAAAAGGAGAAGAAAGAAATAAATATAGTGTGGAAGACAACATAATAACACTAGTGAGGTGTTTAATCTGATGGTTAAAAAAAAATCTAATAAAACTAGTTTATGGTGGAACATATTGAGCAAACTGTATACTATTAACATGACATAACATCATTTAAACACGTGGCGCATTATTATTGGAAGTATGGAAACTTCACCGAAAAAGTTAATTCAAGAACTTCACCATAGAATTCTCCTTTTTAAAAACAAACCTATTACCATCGGTTTTTTCAGCATTATCCTATCTTGTTTAGAAAGTATTTACCCCCTTCAAGATATCAACCAATCAAAATGTAATATACAAATTTAACATTAAATATCAATTTTAATCTTAAGATAATTTTTAATTTTTATTTAATTATATTTAGGTATACAATCTTAATTAATTTACAATATAGGACTTGTAACAATTAAAATTTAACATCGAAAGTTGGATAAATAATATCTAGCTGAATACATCATGTGTTTGCTTTGCACGTGCAACCAAAATGAGAATCAAATAAAAATCCAACTAAAAATCTAATATTAAAACTCCAACTATATCATCATAGAAATGTAAATAGCTCCAGTCCCACTCCCACCACCGGTCTAAGTCTAGGTCGTGGCGCCATGTCGGAGGCTGTTTCGGTTGAGATGTGATACATTCTAAGGTGATGTCTAAAGAGGAAGAGGAGGGGTAGGCAAAAAGCGCTTGGACGTGAGTGTCTTCGCATAAGCCAATGACGTGGAGGGAAGTGAGGTTAGGAGAAGATTGCTTGGTGTGTCAATTTACTGAGTAAACACCGCTGGTTAACCCTAATGAGTCGGGTGACAATTTTTTTGGTTGGGAATTAGTCATTTAGTCGGTGAATGGGAAAAGAGTAGTCACTTTAATACCTGAATGTAGAGAAATTGAAAAATAATCGCTGAATGTAGACTCTGTTGTCAATTTCAGGGACTAAAGTGACTAACATAGTCTACATTTAGGGACCAAATTGACTAACGAAGTCTGCATTCAGGAACTAAATTGACTAACATAGTCTATATTCAAGGACTGTTTTGCAATTTACCTGCATTCAGGGACTAAAGTGACTAATTTTTTTTTATTAGCAAATACTTGTTGTATTTGCCATAGGGTTAATAGCTAGGTCTTTACCCCCTGTAATATAGGCCGTTTTTGGTTTTCCCCCCTGTAAAATATTTTTGTTTTGATTTACCCCCCTAATAGGCCAAAAAACCAATTTTTTTTTCAAGAAATTTTTCGTTTTTGTTTGGCTTATTAAGGGGGTAAATCAAAACAAAAATATTTTACAAGGGGGAAAACCAGAAATGACCTATATTACAGAGGGGTAAAGACCTAGCTATTAACCCAAAAGCCATATGTTACTTTTGCTCATATCTCACTGCATTGGAATTCTTTACAATTGTGCAATCATCATTTACCATCTAAATAAAATTCTACAATATATATAATTGCAACACGGAATATATTGATATAAATGGTAAGCGATTTAAGTCCCTTAAGTAATAGTTAGAGGGGTTGATCTTGATTTCCGCTTATGAAGAAAATGAAAAGTCGATTGGAATGGATGATTTCACACTTTGTATCCTTCATAGGTTCTTTGACAAAGATTAATTATGAGTAAATGATGGTGAAAGCTTTACTAACGTGTTTGTCTTTCCACTTTTTATTGCATTTAATTATATAGGCTTCATTGCACTTTTCCTCCATATCTTTTGCTAATTGTGCGATTTTGCACCCCTTCTTTTTTTTTTTAGCGATTTTGTACCCCATCTTTTGCCAATTGTGTTTTGTTCAAAATTATTTTTGAAGATTTATAAAACTTGATCCCAAAATCATAAGACAATATAATTTCAAGAGATATAGAGAAACAGAAAAAAGTGTAAATTTTTATGATTACTTGATAAGAATTAGAAATTGATATAATTGAAAACTCTTTTCTTAGTTAAAATCCATTGATTTGGAAGTTGACATGGTTGAGGTTGATAGTTGCTGCTATTGGAGTTTGACTGTGGTTGCCATAGGTGAGAGGAAGAGAGAAGAAAGAAGGAAACAATTATTGTGTGGTTGCCATAGGTGAGAGAAAGAGAGAAGAAAGAAGGAAACAATTATTGTGTATGAGGGTTGCATTGGAAGATCTGGTAGGACAACATAATCTAATGGTTTTCTTTCATGGTTCACGGTGACTTGGTTGGACCCTCACCCTAGAATCCACCATGAAATAAAGTGAAAAGAAAATATAACTGATATTTTTTAAAGAAGAAAAAAATGTGAATTATAGGGTGAGAGCTTAATTAAATCCCTCACCGGTGTACCACTCATCTTAACCCTTAGATTAAATAAGTACATACTATCTTATTAAATTTTACCACACTTGAAAACAAAGAGGGAAGAAAGATTGAAGGTAGTGTTGTGCATAGCCAAATAGGTGGAACCGTTAGATCTAATGGTCAAAATGAGTGACACCGTTGATGGACTTAATTGGACCCTCACCCTAAAATGGCAGAATCCATTGGAAAAAAAATGATTTTTTTTACAAAAAAAAATATATTATTTTTTTGTTTGATTTGCAAAAAGAAAAATATTAAACCGTTGTTACCCCCTCCTTCTAACCTTCTTCATCTTCCTTCTCCTAAAACCCTAAAAATGGCGTCTTTGCAACTCCGAAGAACCTTACTCCGATCCGTTCGTTTTCGTTCCATATCTTACATTTCTTCATCTCCAATCCAACCGCCACCTCATTCCCCTTACCAAACACCTTCCAATTTTTCATCATATTTCCATAACCGAACCCCTTTCTCTCCACCTTCACTCTTCCAAATCAATCACTTCTCATCGGAATCCAAACCCGAACCCGTTTCTATAACTGAACCGGATCCGATTGCCAGTGCAATCTCATCTGAGCTTCTCAAAGAACCAGACTCCGATCCATCCTCTGTCGCTGAGCGCCTCAATCTCAGCTTCTCACACATTACACCAACGCCCAATTTGATTCTCGAGACCCTAAATCTCTCACTTGAAGCTGGTAGAAACGTTTTAGGGTTTCATCAATGGCTTTCATCCAATCCCAAATTCACACACACCGACGAAACTTTATCTTACTTTGTCGACTATTTTGGTCGCCGGAAAGATTTCAAGGCAACAGACAAAATTCTCTCCGGCGGTGGTGGGGGGCAAAAAACGTTATTATCAGCGGTTGACCGGCTTGTTCGGGCGGGTCGGCAGAGCCAGGCGGTTCAATTTTTTGAGCGAATGGAGAAGGATTATGGGTTGAAACGGGATCGGAGTTCGATGAAGGTGGTTGTGGAGAAGCTTTGTTTGAAGGGTTATGCTAGTTATGCTGAGAAGATGACCAAGGATTTAGCTAAGGAATTTTTTCCTGATGAAGAAATTTGTGATTTGCTGGTTGCTGGTTATTGCATTGACGGGAAGATTGAAGAAGCGCGTAGACTCGCCGGAGAGATGTATCGTGGAGGGTTTGAGCTTGGCGTGAGAGCTTATAATGCTATGCTTGATTGTGTTTGTAAAATTTGTCGCGAAAAGGATCCGTTTCAGCTTCATTCAGAGTCTCAGAAAGTGCTTGTGGAAATGGATTCTCATGGGGTTCCAAGGAATGTGGAGACATTCAATGTGTTGATAACGAATTTTTGTAAGATTAGGAAAACTAATGATGCTCTGGGGTTGTTCAATTTTATGAGACAATGGAGATGTAATCCGAATGAGACTACTTTTCTTGTTTTGATTAGGAGTCTTTATCAGGCTGCAAGGTTGGAAGAAGGAGATGCAATGATTGATGGAATGAAATCGGCTGGGTATGGTGCTTTTCTTGATAAGAAAGTTTATTTTGATTTTCTTACCATTTTGTGTGGCATTGAGAGGATTGATCATGCTTTGAAGATCTTTATTATGATGAAGGCTGATGGATGTGAACCTGGGCTTAAGACTTATGACTTGTTGATGAAGAAACTAGGTGCGCATGATCGTGTTGATAAGGCTAATGCACTATTCAACGAAGCTCGTAGTAGAGGATTGGATGTGACTCTAAAAGAGTATGTTGTTGACCCAAGATTCTCAAAGAAGAAGGAGAAGAAGGCTGTTAAGGGTGAGAAGAAGAGGGAAACTTTGCCTGAGAAAATGGCTAGGAAGAGAAGACGCTTGAAACAGATTCGACTAAGTTTTGTGAAGAAGCCCAAAAAGAGCAGATTTGGCTAAGTTTTGTGAAGAAGCCCAAACGAAGGATGGGTTTATGATCTCAGTTTTTCACTTAGAAATAGACTTATCTGTTTGAATATTGTTTTCATTTTGTCATGATTAGTTTTACTCTTGCCTTGTTCTTAGATGGTAAAGTAATTTAAGAATGAAAATAATTTGTTGAGTGATTTAAATGCCAAGCATCCCAGTATTTTGATCTGGGTATTTCTGGAACCAGAATCAAGATTTTAAACTAACACATGATTGCTCTTTAATCAAATCCCAGTTATAGCCCCAGTAACATTGACATTGACTGTTGCATCTTGTATTTTTTATGCAATGCATTTTAGCGGCTTCCTTCCCAATTCTATGCAGAGTTGCAGCTTTATCAAAGGAATCACATGTCTCAGTGGAGGCTTTCTTAGTTGTTACCGTGAGCACTATACTTCCATCCCTTTATCATCATTATTATCTCTTATCTTTCTCAGTTTTGCTTCGTAGGCCTTTTAGCGTTTGATTTTGTTTGGTCTAGGTAAATACCATGTGGGAAGGGTATTTAGGTGGGAATGGTAGTTGCCTGCGGTTAAGGATTATCCAGAATGAGATTATTGAACATCAGAAATAAGCAAAAACCTAGTCCTGTCACTCATGACTTGAAACCAGTGGAAGCATCACCATCACTGCATGATTAAAATAGAGAAATGATATTTGAACATCCATTTTGTGACAACTTTCTCTCTCATACTCGCATTATTTTTACTTTATCTCTCTATTGCTTTGGTTTTCGTGCAAATACGTACTTTTTTCTTTGTAAATTATGGTTGTCACAAAAGTTGTCAACCAAATGGTTGTTCAAATAACACTCCTCATTAAAATAATTACAAACTAGATATCCAGGCTGTAATTGATGGTCATGCTGTAATTGATGGTCATGCTATGAAGTGTAGCAGTATGTTTTTCTATTATTGCATTGCAGCATACTTGTTTCATTTGCGTATATGCCCATGTTATGTTATCATGTAATAAATACCATTGATGAAATTTGTTAAAACTATTTTAAGAATTGATGTCGCCGAACAATGATAATCAAGTGTTGGCAATATTTTGTACTAATGCCCCAAAAGATCTGACATAAACATTCAAACATATTGTTATAAACATATGCTATGTTCCAGCGTTTTCTTTCATAGTTTTGATTTTCAAGGGAAAAAATCATTTATTGATAGCAAGTCTGTTGTAGATGTCATTTCTTTTAAACTAAGATACACTATATAAACTGATTTGGGGTAATTGGTTTGCCATTGATAAATTGGTTTGATAATATGTATGTAAGCGATGAATAGAACTTCAAAGTTTTTGTTGTGGTGCAACGCCACAAATCTAACCGTAGGCTAACTATTTCTATTAACTTTGGAAAATATATGGGGTTGAACATATCTAATGATTTTGTTTCTTCTACTTAATTAGTATTAGTGTAACTCATTTTACTTGAAGCTTGGATTTTACAACATCAAATTGGAGACATGTTTTTGCTTGTCATTCTATCACAAATCAACCTTCATTCTGATTTCAACATTTTCCTAGAAGTTCATATAAGTTGATTTGATTTTTACCGAATCCTTTATGAGGGTAAGGATTGCATGGACTTCTACACTTGTTTGGGGACTATAGCATTAGCATTGGCGTCATTTCTAACTCCGAAAATCTCAAAGGCCGCCTATTTGAGAAACCAAAGATTTTATTGAATAAATAGGACTATAACTAAAATACTCATTGTTATGTTTGTTTTTCTTCAAATCTCAATAGCATGTATATTAGAGCTGATTTTCTATTGCCATAATCTAAATTAAGCCTAAGCATTGAAAATGCATGTTGTGCAATGTGTTGTGGTCTTGTCTTTTTCTTGTCATGAAATTAAATATACTGTTTGTGATTATTATGGTGGCAGTTGTTGGTGAATGGTATGTGAACCTGATCTAGTACTGCTGCTCAAGTATATTGTTTCATTTAAATTTTGAAAATTGATGCTTATGTCAACTATTGCTTATTAACTTTTGTAAGAGTACCTATTTGCCAACACTGAGATTCACATGAGAACAATGTCTTATTATGGTAACACTTCACTGCGACAGTTCATTGCAGCTGAACAAAATTAGTGTCAATTGGTATTTGAATGAAATGAAGATTGTTTGGTATAGATTGGTATACATTCCATTGTTGTTTCGTAGTGTAGATTATATACCATGTAAATTTTTGCCCTGCTCTGCAACATTACTTCTTATGTTCCCTGCCACCATTGCCACTACTTCTTTTGCCAACCTTGTAGTTATGGATTTCATAAATTTGTTAAATACTAGTTTGCTGTAAACATGTTATTTTTTTATTCTTCATTTAATCAGAGCTATATTGTCATGGTTAATGACTTTGCTTTTGGAAGATGGTAATTATTATGATTGGTTATGTAATTGCAATCTCTAGTTCCATTTGTCTTCATTGTTTTTAAACATGGGAGAGTCAGGGACTAGTGCCTTTACATTTTTTTAGAATCGGCAAAATTTTATTAACGACGAGACAGTGCAAGATGCACAAACGCTCGCGGTAAAGCAACACAAATACAATGATGTTGTCAACAGCTTAGCCACACACCAAAAAAACAAAAAAACAGCCGCTGCACATAAAAACACGGATCTGTTATACAGAAACAGCAGCAAAAATCTGCTGTCAAAACAGAAAAACAGCAGGCGATCATCAAGCAGGCATGCGGTTCCAAAACTCCAATGGTGAGGCTATCATATACTGCCTGTCAAAACAAGCAAACAGCAGCATACCTTAGCCTCACCACCCAAACTGACCAACCGAAACGCCAAGCCCCTTACCTCAAAAGGCACTCTTTTGGGTTCCAACACCACTCATAAAATAAACAAGCCGGCACCATTAACCTAGTCAACGTCCACCTCCATGACAGGACCTTTATATTCTCCACCATCTCCTCAACCCTGGTTGTGTAGTTTTTGAAAATAGTATCATTTCTAGCTTTCCAAATGCTCCAAATTGCTGCGTGCCAGATAATTTGAAAGCCTTTACGAACCTTCTTACGTCGCGCAGCCGCATTCCACCACCGCCAATGGCAGAACAAATCTGTTGGTGTTTGGTAACTAAAGCCAAGCCACTTCAAAACCTCAGTCCAAACCTTGTTAGACATCTCACACAAAAGAAATAAGTGTGCAGAAGACTTCAAGGCTCGGTCACATAATACACAATTCAGAGAGGTATCCGTTGGTAAAGAGCGCCTCCTAGAGAGATTGGTCCTCGAAGGTATCCTATCACGAAGTAACTAGTGCCTTTACATGATCTTTAAGTCGCTTAAATATAAATTTATTTGTCATATTTGCAAATTTAGAAATGCAAGACAAAGGACTGTCAGTTTATTTTTGTTGTGCTAGTTCTCTATACTTGGTTTGTCTGGTGGTGAATATCATATACAACAATCATTCTTCTCATCTGTCAAAAGAAAAAAAAAATCATTCTTCTCAATGTTGTGTGCTAAAATGCTTTCCTCAATTCAGTTAGCAGCTTTTGTGGGTGTCAATCAAGGTAGAAAAACATGTCATTCATATTTGTTGAGGACGAAATTACCTTCTTTTTGTTTTATAGACAAATGTTAGTAATTAGTTTGCTAAGGGAAGGGGGAACTGTTAGTAGCTACTGCTGCATATAACTCTTATAGCATCCCAACTTAAACTACTGGACTATTCCTTCTGGGGCAAGGATGAAATTCCCATTTAAGAACCATCATGCGTATTAACAATTGTTGTAGAGATGGAAGAGCCGGTCTATCGTTGAGTTATACTTTTGCATGGAGTTTCAATCAATGAAAGTAAGACAATCGATGTTTCAATCTAGAGAGACGTGTATGCCCCTGCAAGAATATCACACTAGAAACATGTTCAAAAAACTACGTACACACTTCACAATCATGTTTCAATAACTTCTCTTTTTAACATAAGTTGTTTCAATAACTAACAATCAAATTTCATTAGTGAATACAATTATTACGGTTGTGCTGATGAATGCCTTGAAGATAATGCTAAATGAATCTATAAAAGGAAATTTTGGCTTGATAAGTAAAACGTTTGTTAAATTAATAAATAAATCATTTTTTTTATACAAAAATGACCTCTTTTGATTCTATAAACAATGTCCTTAAACACTTGTTTAGTATTGTCCAAATTAATATACACTAACAATATTGTATCAGTGAGGCGATTGTTGTAAACAACTCAATAGCGGTATGTTATTTGAACTACCATGTTGAAGACAACTTCATGGAACAACTATTTTATAAAGCGGTGTTTTTTTTCTTTTCTTTCTTTCTATATATAGTATAGATAAAACAGTTTTATTTATACTTTTATCGCAAGAATGGTATGAGTCTGACCTGCATGCATGTTATGCCAACTCTGTTTTTAGAATTAATTTAAAAGATCTTGTTTACGGTTTCTCTTTTAGTCGTTGCTTGTTGCCGTTTTGGACAAAGCAAAGTCAAAATTGGATACTTCATGTTACGTATTGCCCATGTCATTTCATGTAACATAGACAACAAATACCCTGAAACACATTAATTGACTAGAGCATCCTTGTAATAGAAGACATTTGCTTGCAAATTCAAATGACATCTTTTTATGAATTGTATGAATAAAAAAAGAAATCCATTGTAAAAAAATGTTGAATCATAAATTGGGAGTTGTGGTCTGTTTCAGATGAACCTCTTTCTAATTTGATTTACATTAACTTAATTATTTTATTAAAGAAAAATTAATGTAAAAATACAAGCAATATATTTTAGTGGGTTAATAGGTCTTTACCCCCTGTAATATAGGTCATTTCTGATTTCCCCCCTGTAAAATTATTTTTTTGATTTACCTCCTGTAAAATATTTTTGTTTTGATTTACCCCCTTAACAGGCTAAACAAAAACAAAAATTTCTTGAAAAAAAAATAAAATTGGTTTTTGTTTAGCCTATTAGGGGGGTAAATCAAAACAAAAATATTTTACAGGGGAGTAAATCAAAAAAATAATTTTACAGGGGGGAAAACCGGAAATGACCTATATTACAGGGGTAAAAACCTATTAACCCTATTTTAGTTTTGCAGTTGAAATAAAAAAGAAAACAAATGCTACATCAAAATGTTGTATCCCCCTAATTAGAGATTACTACCTTAGTGAACATATGTGTCCTTGCTTTTCTTCATCATAAACATAAAATCCTAGGTAGTGCTAGATAAGGTACCCTCACCCAAACTCCCTTTGATTGAAGAATTCAATGCAATTAATAGCTTATGTCATGAATTATGGATTTCACCCTCTCTAATACCTTGATTACCCTTTTTGGCATCATCCTTCTTCTTGCCCCATTCATGTAGCCTCAAGTGCAGCTCAGCAGCTGCAATCAAGAAGTGAATACCTTGTTTTGGAGTCAGAATATTGACAATGCCCTGCAAAGCTCTCAGCCTTAAATCATCACCTCTAAAAAGAATCTTTTCCAAACCTTCCACCTTAGGTTGAAGAACTGATTCAATCCTCTCTTCCATATCCTTCTTCTCATTCTCTCCTCCTCTAATCATCTCAGAAACCACATGAGACAACTCCACCATCGGAGCATCGGCCACTGTTTCCTGATGCTCGGCCAGCATATCAGTGATTTCCCTCTCTTCTCTAATAGTCTTCTTTTGCAAATCATCAAACTCGGCGAGCTGAGATGCCGTGAGATCTCCTAAGTCACATGTCTTTTGTCCTTGAATTAGGTCATTCAACCTTGCTTGAAATTGCATACTGCATTTTGAATATAGTAAATGAAATGCCATGCTTGGTCTCCAACCACCAATCCAAAGAAAAGCTTCTTCTAAAGTGCTTAACCATGGTGGTGAAAACATGGACAAAACATCTTTCTTCGCAAAACTTGACTTTGCTTTGTAGTAACACTCATAATGCTCAACAACCTTATCAATCAGTGTATGCATTCTGTCATTTGTGAGCTGAGGTTGAGCTGATTTAGCTGCTACAAGCTCATTCAGATATTTGTTTTGCTCAACCATCCAACACTCAAAAAATTTGTTGAAGCTTTCAACATCATCATAGTTAATGTCATCATTGCCATTACTTGGAAGCAAAGACATCATTTTTGGTGGTGTAGAATATTGCTCAATGTTACTAGAGAGCAACGTCTTCATGCTTTTATAGGCAAGTGAGGTGTTACAACTAATAAGAGTGACATTTATAGCGGTTTTCAGTTTAAGATTTTGTGCCGTTGGTTTTATATTACTATACATTTTTGATTGATTACTAATATATGGTTGTTATTGAAGAGGTTTGGATGTGTGTGCGTGTGTGAAGACCACTTGCTCAAATTGTTTACAAGTGGGTATGTATGAAATGATATAATCATAGTAAGTTGAGATATGGTGAACTTGAAAAAATGAATGGCAGAACTAACTAGAAAGCTGTCTAGTGCAGGGATCATGTGCCAGTGCCACTAATCTTGTTTCCCCAAAGTACTGATATCAAACAAGAGCAAGTTGTATTATGGTAATAGTGATAGTGAAATATTCTTTTGACACAAAATTCACATCAAAGACCTTACATATATACTATTTCTATCTTTTATATTATTTTTCTCTTTCACCTCAATTCCTTTCATTTTCTTTTGTGTAAACCCTCTGATTTAAAAAAAAAAAAACTCTGATAATCCGGAGTTCAATCTAAAAGAAAGTAAATAAAGTTCGGCAAAAAAAAATGTTTCGTCTACCTTAATAATTTGTCATTAGTGGAGTCCATGTACCAGTTAAACCCAATTGTTTGGTTTAATATTTTTTTTTGTTATTGACCCAATGACCATCACATACTCAAAAAAAGATAAACACACATGGAGAGGAGATCTACATAAAACATTCTCAAAACCAAACAAACGAGGATCTTAACTCAAATTTAATATAATCACTTGATCTCAAAAAGTGAACTATATACTATGTAGCACCGACACTTCTAATTCAAGACGTGTTCGATGTTGGACATGTATCAATATACAATTATGACATGACACCAATACATGTAATTACAATTATGTCGTTTTTTAAAATTACTAATGGCGTCGACGTGTCAATGTCAATACTATATACTACCATCGTCTCTAATTGTAAGACCCTTTTGTGTTTTTTCTTTGTCTCTTTTATATGACCCTTTTCAAATTTCAATGTACATTAACTATTTCTTTACCATTATATCACTATTTATGTTACATATTTTTCTGCAATATATAATAAATACTCTATGAAAACATCCACTAATTCTCTTTCATAAAGGGTAAACATGTAAAACAATAACAATTGTCAACAAAATTAATTCAACAATCAACTTTCTTAATTCCCGTGTTTTTTTTCAAAATGAACTATAGTTAAAGACGGAGGTAATATATTAAAATAATTACTTTATTAAAAAATATTAAAATAATTACATCATAAATAATGTTTTTGGAGTTTTGACTAAACTAGTTAATGTGGTCCAATTGACTAAACTTGTAGTACAAAAAATTAATGTTTGTGAAATACTCTATAAACTAAGTGGGCACCAACAAAGTCCTAAATAAGATGGAGAACCAAAGATTTAAGAATTGAAGTTTTTGGAGCCTTCCAATTTTCTCTCTTACCACGGAGTATTTCATATTCTTGATGAGTCGTATGACCTAAATCACTTAAGCATCCAAATTACAATTACGAAGTTGATTAGATAACGTCAGCAATTGGTGTGCATCTCAAAAACGTAAAAGCGGTCCAATGTCGACCAGTCGGCAATGTGCATCTTCAGAAACAAACAAACTAAAGAATACACCTCTAAAGATCTCATAACATTTGTGAATATTATATTATATTGTGGTAAGTATAGATAATGGATATTTGGAGGGATATAGATTTTGGTTGTCTATTTTCTATTATTATGTATGAGTCATGCTTTGACTATTTGATGTTTGATGTTATAGTCGCACTGGCATGTTACTCACCTCATATCTGATCTAGCTGGACTGGAATTTCATATTACATTGAAGATAGTTTGCCCTGCGGCTCAAAACTACTCGATGGTCCCAAGAAAGGCAAAATTTTATTCAAATTTTAGGGGTGGTGGTCAATGCTGCACCATCCATATAAATACTACTCCTTCATTTTTATGGGGAAAATCAGAAATGACCTATATTACAGGGGGTAAAGACCTATTAACCTTTTTTATTAATATTCTAATTAATATAATAAAAATAAAATTTACAGAAAAAAAATATAAGCTTTCAAATACTTTTCAACTAAGAATTATATATAGACCGCAACGTGAAACTCAACCTATTCTCTTTATCATTTCACCCTTACTTGCTCCTTAGCACCTTAACCCATAGACCTATCACGGTAACGTGACTCATAACCCGGACAAAGATGCACTCTACACAAACATTTATCGTGTGTTTGGTTGTGCGGTGGAAAAAATTGATTTTGATAGAATTGATTTTGTAGAATTGATTTTGGTTAAAAGTGAGTTGAATGTAAAGTGATTTATGTTTGGATACCTTCAAAACAAAAGTGATTTGTATGAAAAATGTTGTTTGAATGTTTTGAGTCAGAATTGCTTCTAGATGTGTAAAAGACCAAAATGGGCTTTAAAATGTGAATGTGAGTGAGTGTGTATATATCAAATTTTATATTTATTTGGTTTTTTCATCCTTCATTTATTTTTGATTAATTGACAATAAAATTACT
>Ga0315915_1006496_pt1 | contig 14252 bp, 9 predicted proteins | sample MpolbnodulesMG_FD_207738 | JGI IMG/M metagenome (GOLD analysis project Ga0315915, IMG submission 207738) | Medicago polymorpha root nodule microbial communities from Los Angeles, California, United States - branched nodules | ecosystem: Host-associated > Plants > Roots > Nodule | place: USA... | reverse complement strand
GCACCAGTTCTATCATCATCTACGGTGGCTCCTCCACCTCCCAAACCTTTGAACCGAATTTCATTCGCGCAAGCACTGACAGCAGAACCAAGGACTTCCTCGAACGACAATCTGCCTAAACCTTTAATTCGAGGGGAGAAGGTTAGCATTACAATTACACAGCACATCTATGAAAAAGGAATGGAGATATGCAAGCATAACCTAAGGGGGTGTTTGGTTCTCAACAAGGGAGACAAACCCTACACAACCAAGGATATTCACCTAAAGCTACAAAAACAATGGAAGACAACTGGTGAATGGAGCATTGTGCCTCTAGGGAGGGGATATTTTGAATTAAAATTTGCCACAGACAAGGATTTGCGCATGGTGTGGGCATCAGGAACTGTAAATCTTAAACCTGGGGTTCTGAGATTATTTGAATGGACCAAAGATTTCAACATGCACAGGCAGAAGAACACTCATGCTCAGGTGTGGATTCGTTTGTTGGAATTGCCACAAGAATACTGGATGGGCAGGACGCTTCGGGAAATTGCTAGTGTCGTGGGCACACCGCTCATTATTTATAATGCAACGTCCAAGCGACTTTATGGTCATTATGCTCGCATACTTGTTGATATAGATTTTTCACGACAAATTTTCCATGAAATCACGGTGGCAAGAGAAGGCTATGAATCTGATGTCGAGGTAGCTTATGAGTGGATGCCGGATTTCTGCTCCCATTGCCAAAACCTCAGTCATGATGTTTCCGCGTGTCGATGGTTATATCCCTGTAAGGACAGCAATGCAAACAATGAAAAAATTGCGCAAGGCAAGAAACATGTCCCGGTAAAAAAACATACTTGGGTTCCTACCAAGGAAAATCCTTCCGGCATAGGCTCCTCTCTTGCCTTCACACGACCCCAACAAGAGGTAGGCATGGTTCCTCCTGTAGTGCAGCAACAAATTGAGCCTCCTCTATAAAGGACAGACATGGCAGCCCCCAAAGAGGTTACACCCTCGGAGGTGGCTGATGTACAACAAGAAATTTCCACTAATTCTGTTCCGGTTGAATCAGATTTGAATGAGCAACAAGGCACTAATATCATTGATGATACGCTGGTGGAAGAAATTATATTGCAGCATGAGAACACAACATCACGCACATCACCTGTCCCGACACCTACGGTAAATCGTTCTATTGATTTATCTCAGAATTCTTTTAGCATGCCACTTATAAATGTTATTGATGAAGTGGCACACATTGATCTTGCATTTCAAGAGCCAATTTTATCTCCTGTTCAGGCTTTAGATGTTAGTAAAATAGCTGCAGCACCGGACGCTACGGTAGATCCCACGTTGAGGAAGGAAATGGACTTTATGCAGAATTGGTTGGATAAGACTGCTGTTAATGAGGATGTGCCTTTTACAGAAGTGTTGACTAAATCTTAGAAAAAGAAAATGAATAAGATGAACAAGGCTGTTATGAATTATCAAACCCGTTCACAGGGTCCTCTCCCAAAATCTCAATGAAGATTATTTTTTGGAACATTCGGGGGATTGGTAACAATGACTCCCGAGTAGCTTTTCGTGATATGTGTCGTGACTGCTTTGGGACACGACGCGACTGCCACTACTTGGTTCCATATCATGCCACCGCCACTGTCGGTTGATTTTGCTAGAGACTGACATGACCTGCTTAATTTTCGATTTCCATAGCCATTTCTAGTCTTTTTTATTTGTTTTCTTCTTTTCTATTTCAGAGGGTTTTGGCCTAGTCCCCCTCTTTTGTACATATTTTTTCCCCCTTTTTTTTTTTAATAATATTACGTATTAGGAAGGCAGTATAGGATGGGTGCTTTTGTGGGGTGCCAACCTAGTTGGGATGTTGCGGATTCACCCTGATGCCTCACCTTTCTATTGGCCTATAAAAAAAAAACGCATGTGTAAAATAAGTTCACACTGTCCTGATGCAGGGTCCTGGATACGCCACTGCTTCCGGTCACCACAAAGAATGATATTCTTTTTAAAAAAGAAGCACTTATTCAATAAAGGCTCAATCAAATTGCTATCCACCATATATGCACCCTTAGTAGGAGTATTATTATGCTACTTGTAAATTGCACTGCTACACTATAGTACTAAAGTTTGTTGTGGCATGCAAGTTCATGCACCCTGCAGCCTGTAGGATACAAATAAAGCATATACATTTTCATTTTGACAGGTAAAGTATATACTCTTTATCATTCCTGAAATTGGAGTTATTTGGCACAACACGACACACCAATCCCTACAAAACCCTAGGCATAAATACATGTAAAAACAAATGCTTTTATTTATTATTGAAAATATCGGGTGTTGAAAATATTGTAGAGCAATATAATTGATGACATCAAACTTGAGTATATAATATTTTTTTCTTACAAAGAAGAGTCGACATAATCCTTATCAAATTTTAGAGTAATTTAGGCGTGTTTCAATGAGATAATATTAAGTCTTTTTAAGTTTAATCAAAAGTTTTAAGTTCGAATAATAAAATGATAGACATCAGACATATTTGATAGGCATCAAGTAAATTTTGTCTGATGTGATAGGCATCAGACATATTTTGTTCGATGTGAAACTCTTTAATCAAAAGTTTTAAGTTCAACTAATAAAATACAACGCATCAAAGCTTTGTTGTCTATGTACATATATAGCTTGAAGTTTTGATGAAAAGTTGTTTGTGACTGCTATGATTATAAGAGAATCATAAGGAGGTTTAAAGGACTCCATCATAGGAATGATTGAAGTGCCCTGCCTCAAAGAAAAAGACAGGTAAATCCCAACTTTGAATAAATAATTGGGAACCATTCATGAAAAGAGGAAGCAAACCCCTTTTGTGGTGAAGTTTTGAAGTTGTGTCTCAATATGGGCGAACGAAATGTTAAGAAATCTCTAATTAATTAGTATTATTATTGAACTCACTTGTTTTGTTACCAATTAATTATTATAAAACTCACACAATGGACTATATGCGGCCTGTTTTAATCCACGTGAGCTTAGTTCAGTTGGTAGCGACAATGCATAATATATGCAAGGTCCGGGGTTCAAATCCCGACCATCACCAAAAAAAATATGTGGCTCTTTTCAATGCATGAACTAATCAAGGTTGATTTTATTTAAGTGTTTTTTTTATCAAGTAGTACAATACTATAATTTTTTTTAAGTAAGTGTGTGAGGTTCGAATATCTCTATCAAATGAGTTAAACACACGAGGAATATTTAAATGTTCTTATATACTTGTAATTAAAATCACGTGCTTCTATATCGTTCGTAATATCTAAATCAATCTCAATCACATCAATTAAAAAGATTTTAAGAGCTAGCTAGCTGGATTTGCTTTACGATTTTGTGAATAAGATGTTTTACTTACATCAATTAAATAATAATTAAGACGAATGTTTTCATTAAACTTTTCAATTAATCACCTTTTCAATTGATTATTAGGATCCAAAATCTGATCCCACCACACGAGCAATAAGTCTATCATCAGATAGTAGCATCCATGAATGCCAATTAAAAGCAAACAAACTAATTAGTGATTAAAGTAAAATTAATTGAGCATTGGATTTCTCTTTCAATAAGTCAATTAATTAATGTCTTTTCAAAATGTGAATGATCACTGCAACTTTCGGATCATTGATTAGTGTATAATATGTTCTTAATTGTTAATTAAATCTTATCAATGTATAAATTCCAAAATTGTTCATATCGTTTTCAATACCGCACGTACTAGTTCCTAATTGGAAGCAACACCATTACTGGCTTTTTCTACTTATACTCATGTCTTTCCCTATTGCACTGTTCTTTCTCATTTTGGTTTATTTGATAGTAACCTTTAATCAGCTTCCATCACATTATGATGTGGTTTAGATATTGTAGTTAAAAAAATGAATTGAAGTCAAACTGAATGTACCACTAAATAGTGTTCTTTTACATAAGAACTTGAAATAAACTTGTCGAAAAAAAAAATTAGGTTAAGGCTATTCTTGGCAAATGAAAATAAATATTAGACATTTTGAGAAAATAAGTATTGGACTTGACACTCACAAAACAATACTTACGTTACTGCATATAAAACCAATACATCATCTATTTTTCTTTTTATAGAGTTAACTTTCATAATTATGTATGGAGGATGCCTTAGTTTTAAATATAGTATAAAAAAGAAATCACTAAATTCCTTTTGTCAAAATCAAAATATCCTTACAATGTTTTAACTAAACTTGAATTTTATTGATGTTGCAAAACTATATTAGATATAAATTTACACTATGTTTGGCCATGGAACTCTAATTGTTTTGGCGACATATTGTCTTGGTCTCCCGAGACAAAAATTTATGCTTCTGCCCGTTACATGTTATCATAGCCTAATTTGATTTGGTTGGTGAGCAGTCTTGCATTAGATAAAAATGTAAATGTTGATCAACATGTAACGGACATAAGCATATAAAAGTATCTCTTTAATGTGAATTTTAAATAGCACCTCTTTGTTCTTAGCTTTTTCTGTGAATTTTAGACATAGGTTTTTTTTTTATTTATTTAAAAATTATCTTTTTTTTTTCTTTATAAATTCTAAATAATATTTACTATCAATATTACTTACACATGAATAGTAGGCAAAATCAATCATCGTAAACACAACATTTATGGACCTTAGAGACATAACATTGCTATGCAATGCATAACCCTTTGGACTCTATGTAGAAGGTCAACAACATTAGAAAGTCGAAAGTGTCAAAAACAAATGGTATAAAAACATGTTGATTGTCAGAACACGCTTTCTCATGTTTGACCATTTTGCTTGAGGCAACTTTTAGGGCTGCCTGTCCTACCGTAAAAGCCCCTGACCCCTAAACCCACAAGTGGTGAAACCCCAATCAACTCCACACATGCATGTTTTCCTCCAAGCTATCCATACACCATAACATCTGCATGCCTAAGTGTCGATCTTCTATCTAGTGGGTCAGTCAGAAAGTTCACAGGCGTCTCCTTCTTCACTGATACTCCCGCCCGCCTGAATATATCAAAAAGTACATCCCTAACAAAGTCATGTATGTACTTAAAGTCATGAAGCTCCTTGCAATGAACAACATGCTCCCCAAAAGTATCCAGACACGCCTTACGACAAACATATGTATATACATGAAATAAGATTACCTCTTCAATGCACATTGTAAAAAATTGGTTTATTGAGTCTGAGGCGACAAGTGTCCAATTCATTAATTATACTTCCTCTGTTTTAAAATTAACAACCTGCATTATTCATATAACTTATTTTGATCATATTTTTTTAATTAAGATGTTGTTCGATTTGTTTCAAAGAACATTTTTAAAATATCAAATTTTTATAATTTTTTTTTATCATAGATAATTAAGTATATTAATGATCAAAGTTGTTCCTTGATATATATGTGTGCTGGTTGACTGAGACAGGTACTTGCTTCTTCCGATCCTTATTATAAGAAGAAAACCCAAAAATATCAAAACCAATATAATCGTTAACTATTACTCCATTAATATTAAAAGGACATACATTAGATGAAGGGGAGAGAAGTCCTTTAAACAATAACTACACTTTAAGAGTTGTAACATTTTCTTATAAATTGGAACCAAGTTTTTTTTTATTTTTTTAATTCTTATAATAAGAACCAAATGGAGTATATTTATACACATGCAAAGTTTTTTTAAAATTAACCATTTATTTTTCATCGGTTGATAATTGTTCTCACGATTCTCATATAATTAATCCCTTCTCATCACATATGTACTCTATACAGGGAAATGCTAACCACCAGTTGCCCAGGACACTATATATATTGAGAGTATATTAGTTGGTTGATAATTTATAAACGAAACGTAATCCATTAGTGCAATTGAAGCTGATTCAAGAAGCAATATGTCTACAAGGTTCCCCAAAAGACCTATATATATGCTGAATGATTGAGGCAGCTATGAGTCGATAAGAGGCCAAAAGACAAGGCTATATTGGTGTACCTATACCTGTAAGACAAATGGGACGGCATATCTCTATTAACTAAGGCAAGCATATCTAACATTGACATTCAATGCAAAAAGCAAGAAAAAAAAGGTCCAATAATAATTGTTTTTTTACTCAATGGTCCTATAATAATAATAAGTGACCTAAAATCATCAATCAACTTACATACAAGAAGCAGACAAAGGTAATTATTTCCTCCACGAAAAAAATGGTCGAGAAATAGTAGACAAAATGTTGGAATTGGCAATTATGAAATCAACCATATAACAAGATTGATAGCACATATCATATACACATCTCAATCAAGAAATATAACACGAAACAAAGTCGTTAGGAAGAGTTTCTTTTTAATTGATATCAAGAAAAGTGACTTAAAAGCATAGGGACATAATTAATTGAAAGAAAAAAAGATGAAGTTATTACAAACATTGTTTATATACTATTCTACAAGTAAATTTGCATCAAACAGTGGTTGTAGTATAGTGGTAAGTATTCCTACCTGTCACGTGGGTGACCCGGGTTTGATCCTCGGCAATGGCGATAAATGATAAAAAGCTGTTTTAATTTTTTTAAATAAATATGAAGGTATGTTTGTAACAAGCCGGCCCTAATTTTCTCTCTCTAGGTTTTTTCTTCCATTTTTTTTATTGAGGGGTGGTTTTGGGTCAATTATTACATGAAATCACCCCTCTTCATCTTTTTCTCTCTATTTAAATCTAAATAAGTGATTTTCACATAGATCTAGGCTTTTTCTTTGTGATTTCATCATTTAAGTGTGGTGGTTTGTTGTTCGTCGTCTTGTGCGGCGTTGTTTGATTTTCCGTCTTCTTGCGGTGTTCATTTGATTAATATTGAAAGATCGATTATTCAATCAAAGGTTTGAGCATCAACGTTGCAGATCCGAAGGCCATGGATATTCCGGTCACTTTAATTTTATCATATATTTTTGTAGGCATTATGTCGTTATATGCTATTAACTTGGATGATGTGAGTTTGTTCGCAGATTCATCCTTTACGTTTTTAGCAGTGTTGAATGATGTAATATCTCGATTTGAATGAATGAATATCATTTTGTTTTTTTCAAAAAAAAATGAAGGCATGCTTGTTAATTTTACTAACCAAATTTATTTCATCATAATCAGACTCTTTTTTTTCAAAGAGCATAGCAAAGAAAAAAGTTTTTTTGTTTTAGCACATTTTATCAATCTAAGCTGCACTAATTGACCCCAAAAAAATCATATTCTTTGCAAAGATTTCTAAGGAAAATTAGTTTAGGGTCCCTTATTATATTTATTTGTAATACTTGATTCTTTATCATTATTTTTTTATTCTGTTTAAATCCTTTATCTTTTAAAATTGCACAAATAAACCCTTTTTTTTCATTTTTTTTAATTAAAAAATTGTTGAGTTGGCAAACCACATAGAATAATCTTATTTTTTGAAAAAAATATTTTTATTAAAAATAAAGAAACTCATAAAAGTTACGAATACATTCACCATTTTTAGAAACAAGCTATGAATATATTTTTACAAACAATTATATAAGGTTTTGGTACTTTTAAATTTCTAAAAAGAATATATCTATTTTTTTGAAAATTGTAAAAGAAATTCGTATAGAAAATATTTGATCTAATTTCTCTTAAATTATAATTAGAGTGAAGTTCTTTTCATTTGTAGGATTGTCTGCATCAACATCAAAGCTTAAACACCTGTTGAATCACTAAGTAGGAACTTCAAATTAATTACAAACTGACAGAAGAAAATAGGGACTTTTTCTATCTACACCCCATCTTTAATGATCAGAACATGTTAAGCTAAGAGAAGGATATCAAACGCCAGTTTTATCTTTTCTTGAAGAAGCAAGAATTCTGCTCTTTACCCAAACGCTTTTGCTCATTCCCAAGTGAAATTTCCTTTTTACCCTTACGTGACTTAAGTCATGTTAGTGTTAACACGAGCGTAAGTTAACTCACGCTGGTTCTGTGCGCACCAGAACAGACATGCAGTGGTCACTGCCTTGTTCCCTGTTTAGCTTCGTTCCTGCATTCGTTCATACATAGGAACAACCATTCATTCATTCAACCAAAACTCATAATTTAGAACACATCCATTTATTCATTCATAATTTAGATACGCAATATTAACGAAAAATAATGTAAATGTCATAAATAAGCGCAATCGCGCAAATGTAAATATAGTACAACCAAAATGTTAGGAAAATACTACAAATATCCAAAAAAAAGGTCATAAAATAAGACACTGTTGCTGCTCCTGTGGACTATGACTCCTAGACCTCCTCCGTGGAACCTGCAGATGGTCAAACACGCTATAATCGGTACGGAGGCCCTCCAAAATGCCGAAGAATAGTGAATTTGAAAGCACCTTTGGAATCTGCATCGCATGCTCCACTCTGTCTCACATGCTGGTAATGACTTGCAATGGATCGGGAGGATGTCTGGCCAGTCCTGGTCAAAAAGAATATCCTGGTAGACAGGTCTCGGGATGACAATGTCAGACTCTGGAGCAGGGTTGACGATAAGAGGATGGGATACACGGTAGAACCACCTAATGTACCTATCTGAATGCCACGTGTTTACCGAAGTCCGGTAAAAGAGACAAGTCGTAAGGCCCCCCTGGAAAGCCCTCGTCCTCATCCTCCATACCAGCCTCAGCATGCTGCTGAGGATGCTGCTCAGGCTGTTGCTGCTAAGGAGGCTCGACATACTGCTGCTGAGGAGGCTACTTAGGTCGATATCCCTCGTCAAACTGAGCCTGATACCTCTGGTGATACTCATACCCCTCCTGATACTGATAACCCGGCTAAAATTCAGGTTGTTCCTGATACGTCTGCGCCTCATACGCCTGCTTCTGATATTGCTGCTCATACTGGTACTGTGGCAGGTCCACAATTTGGGATGGACCCGTCTGTGACGTCGATCCCCCCGCAGCATCAATAGTAGCAAGTCTTGTGCCCCCCACTCTCCCTTGACCTCGGCCAGGAGGAGGGCGTAGTGCATCCTTCTCCCTCCGTAAACTACCGGTAGGGGTAGGCCTCCCTGCCCTAAATCTGTCAGTCCTCTCCTGCTCGGACATATCTGCACAAAAAGCAAAAAATCTTTAACACATTTTCCCACGGACTTAAAATTTCGACAATGTCATCTTTAATAATACAACAACAACACTATAATGTCGACAATGTCATTTAAATCCATAAACTACCACATTGCAGTCAAATTAACTAAAATCAACATTAACAAACACAATTCTAACTAATTACATCATTAACAATCCAAAAAAACAAAAAAATATCATTGAGGCATTTTCAAACAATTATGTAATCTAACAATTTCTAAACCCTAAACTACCAGATTGTACCCTAAACAACATCTAAACAACAATTCCTAAGTTAATTTGTCACTAACAATCATCAAAACAAACATGCAAGCAAAATTTTAAAAAACCTAAAAATGTTCAATTTCTACAAAAATTCGAAAATTCGAACCAAAATAATGCAAAGAAGTAGTATAATAATCACTTACTTGATGTTGTGGATGAATTTGGCTTTGAATAGCGCAAGAACGGTGAAATTCAGATTTGGGGGTGAAACTTTCGTGTTTGGAAAAGTTGGGAAATGAGGGAATTGTGTTGATGTGTTGCTGATAACTGATTTAAGTCACGCTACTCCTATAACTGGCGTGAGTTAACTTACGTAAGGGTAAAAATGAAATTTCACTTGGGAATGAGCGAAACCATTTGGGTAAAGAGCAAAACTCTTGTGAGTATGTGAAAATGGGCTGTTTGGATTTAAAGCCCATCACATCCTGCAAGTCATTCTTTGGTTAGAAAATGAGATTTTCATTTCCCACACTCCGTCTTTCTTATGCGCCCTCCGAGAGGGGTGTTCGCGATGCGAATTGGTTCGGTTTTGAGGCTAAAATACATCCAAACCGAAAGAGAAAAAAGTAAATGATTTGATTTGAATGGCTTTTAAAATATAAATCGAACCAAATCAAACCAATGAGGTTTAGGTTGGTTCATTTATTGTGGTTTTTTGTGAGATAAAATAAATTTTTATTCCCCGCATTAAAAGTTAAAAACAACTTATTTTCAGCAACATTTCAAATTTCACCCAATATTACAATTTCATTTTCAACCAACAATGTTCTCATCAACATAGATCAGATTAAAAACATTAACCAAAAAGTACTAGACAAAACAACAGAACACAAAACAACACAACACAAGGTTGAACAACACATGACAAAGTTTTATGGTATTGAATGATTTTGTCTTATACGATTTTTTGTGGACAAAATGTCATTTTGGTATTTTATACAACTTGTACGTGGGACAAAAAGTTGTGTTGTGGTTTAGTGAGGGACAAGAATTTCATTTTTTGTCATGTCTCTTGCCTCCAGTTTGTCATGTCCTTAAAATAGCTTTTACAAATCAAATTAGAGTTGTCATGTCCTTCATTTTTTAGCAGATCAATCACACCCTAAGACTTTATCATTCTGTAAAAGTTCTCGTTGGGTTTTTATATTTAAGATATATCTGTAATAAACATATATAAAAAAGTGTGAGTAACATCAAACTAAAGTACATAAATACATTTTTGAAATAAAAAGCAAAGAAAAAACATGTCACTCTATAAAAATTTCCATTGGATTTATATGAGTATTGGTTTATGGTTCGATTCGGTTCATAAAATAAAAACCATGACCCAAACCAAACCATGTGCTTGAGTAAAAAATTGAGCGGAGGGTGAGTGAACACCGGTTCATAAAGACCATCAGAGTATGTGGTCTTTAGTGGATGACGTGCGTCAACTATAACATAGTTGACCATGGTCTCTCGTTGTTGTTTACTGAGAGTTGGCTTGACAAGATGTCGAGATTTCGTATTTCGATTGGGGGATATGAGAGTGATAGTGGGAGATATCTCGTATCTGTTGTAACTACCAATAAAGGAACATCTCTTAGACCACGCGAAGAAATTAACTAGAGATAAGGGGCTTGAGCTCATGGTTGATTTGATAGGTGTTGATCCGGAGGAGGCTGGCTATGAGGTGGAACTCAGGAACATAGCTCGGTTCAGCTGCCTGGAATTTGTTGTGTGAAGATTGTATTGATGCCATTTAGTTTAACACCATTAGTAGTGCCTTTTATGAAAGCTTGGAAGAGTACTCAACCGTGCTAAAATTAAATGGACAAAAAATACATCAAAGTTTTGATACAAAACCATGCACCCAAGGGATTGCAAAAGAGAGGCTTATAAGAAAAATAAGGAGGTGCCAAAAGAAACTATTTAATTTGGTTCATTTATATGTTGTTCAACATGATTTGGGTCTAGGCGCTCAAGATCGGCCCATTAGTCAGTCTATACATTTGCTTGATACCACACAGAGATATATAAGTTTGTCTACCCTTGATAGTGCAACAATTGTTTGTTGCAGCATCAGAGAAACCCTAATTACACATTGAGTTTAGGTTTAATCAATTCAAGCAAGCAAATCAGGTATAAAATCTTAGCACGATTAAATCTTGTTTTCCAATTCCTACATGATTCAATTATGTCTTAACAAAATCAACTTGATTTACTTTTGAGATATTGCAATCTTTTTCTTTGTGTAACATGGTAGCATATAACATGAGATGTCTAGAACTTATGCATTAAGTTTTTGTCTATTTTCCTCTATTTTTAAGCTTTGCATGACATTGCATTTTATAGGTATGCCACATGGGTTTTGTAACGAGATATTCAATAAAGCAATATATGAATAATCACAAATTCATTTATAGATTTGAAAATCAGATAGATCTCATAATCAAATTTAATTTTTTTACCTACAATTTAAATTCAGAGAACTTTAAAGTAAACATATATGCAAACATGAGTTTTACGGTTTTCTTAAGAATTTTGAGTTTTAGGGTTACATGTCATTGAGGTTTGAGACGGGTGCTGATAAAACATCATATGGCAATAGTATCAAACTTAACTCAAATCTGGCTACACAAACAAATTAAATGGTTCCATGACCGTCTATTGATGTAGTATATTTAAATTGTATAATTTAACTTTTATCGTCCAATTAGTATAATAACGAGTATATTTAAACTATACCTTCTATTTGAATTAAGAGCTTTAAAATCAAACTCATATGCCAACATACTGGGGTTTAGGGTTATCTTTGAAATTTCTAGTTTTAGGGTTACAAGTTATTCATATTTGAGATGAAAAATGACAAAATATTAGATGACAGCATTACCAAACTTACCTCAAATTGGAATATTTGAAGAAAAAAATTTAAATGGTTTCACGACCATTAAATTGTATGGAGAGAAGTATTAGAGTACCCTAATTTTATGAGTATTAACGAGCATCGACAATTAAAGATAAATAAACAACTTTCATACAACTTTTATATATAGAAACGAGAAGAAAAAACCTATTATTTTACAATAATGAAAAACTTGTATATACAATAATTGAAGTTGGCAATTGTTTGTTGTTTGCTGACGCTGCAACTCAATGCTACATAACAAGGTCCAATCATCAAGATTCATTCTACGTCAGCCAGTTTAGTGTGACTAGAATACCCTCAAGACTAAAAGTTGTAAAATCTTTTTTTTTTTTTGAAAGATAAAAGTGAATAAAATCTTAAGTTAATTTTTTTTTGAAAATTGCTGTTGACACATATCATAAGGCTGAAACACACGAGTAAAATACGAAATTGCCCCTCGGCAGTTAACTGCTGAGAAATTCAAAAATCGGCTGCAGTTAACTCCCGAGGAAAACCTCGGCAGTTAACTACCGCCGGTTCCCCTTTTCCTCGGCAATTAACTGCCGATGCGTCCTGAAGCCATAAAATGGCAGAACCAGTTTAGGCAGAACCTATTACATGTGTTTTTACACATTGTAAGCACATTGTTTCAATGCCAAATCATGAAGTCAATAAGCGAAAATTACCAACAAAATTGAAATTGAAAATATGATACTAAAACGAACAAATGTCATAGAAATACAAGAAGGCAATGTCATGATAATTTACAAGAAACCAACCAATAAATCCCACAATAACTAAAAACAAGTAATAAACAAAAACATAATGTCCTACTACTCCTGCTCCTGATGTTGATCCTGCTGATGCTGATGTTGCCGCCTCCTTGGCCTCTGGCCTCGCCTCTTGGTCAAGATCGGCGCGATCTGCTCCCTAACATGGCTCATGGCCTGAAACCATTGTTGAGGGCTCATGACCTCCTCCTGACCCATCTGCTCATCAGCGTAGGCAACAACGGCACAAACCATGTCATAGGTATCAGGCGAGCCTCTCGCCTCGTACCGCTCCCACTGCTGTGCAATGATCTGCTCTTCATTTGCTGGCCTGGGAAGATCTCCTGGAAGAAGTGGAAAAATCTGAGGGTGAGACACTGTACTGTACCATAGCACATAGCCATCCGCCATCCGCCATGTCTGCTCTCCTGCCGGCTCACCCTAATCGGCCTTCTTAAGAATGTGAGTGCGGAAGTCTACGAATGCCTGCACAATCTGAGGAGGTAGCAGCTCTACAACATCCGTCGGATGTCTAGGGACCCTCTGGACGTATCCGTACTGCCTCAAAACCCTCACAGGTAAGTGACGGTACACCCTACGAACACCGCACATAATCCAGCCTGAATACCAGAAAACCTCCTGTAAACCCTGGATCTCCCTGTGCTCTTCGTACAACCTCCAACATACGTCATCAAACTGAATACGATCAAGCAATGAGCGACACGTCACCCCCTCTCCATGACCCTTCTGTAGCTTCCACCTCGTCGCAACCAAATAGTTTTCAATATAGTCGGTGTTGGGATCAACACCAAAACTTAGAAAATGCGCCAAAAACCATGTCTGCACAAACCAAACAAATCACATTTATAAATTATTACGCACGAAAAATATAACAAAAAAATAAAAGGTAAGGTTCACATTAATAAGTTTCTTACAGTGAGCAGTGTCACGCTTCCCCCAAGAGCTCTGTCTCCAGGCAAACAGGCCTCAGCTAACTCGACGTATAGGTATGCCAGTGTCATCTCTCCCCGAGAATAATTACGCATCCTCGCGTAGCCCTCCTCCATGGTCGTCAGATAGACCAACTCGACGCGTTTGTTGCTTCTATCACCAAACAACAAGCATCCTACAAGATATAGAAGATAACACGTCACACAAAATTTCCTAACCCTCACCAACT
>Ga0315915_1006492_pt1 | contig 14257 bp, 6 predicted proteins | sample MpolbnodulesMG_FD_207738 | JGI IMG/M metagenome (GOLD analysis project Ga0315915, IMG submission 207738) | Medicago polymorpha root nodule microbial communities from Los Angeles, California, United States - branched nodules | ecosystem: Host-associated > Plants > Roots > Nodule | place: USA... | reverse complement strand
CTGAAAAAAGGAAGAAAAGAAAATAACCATATTAGAACTTCAGCAAATTAATTAAACTCCACATTATATACGAATGATCAAGGCCTTTCATTAAAAAACAAGTCCTCTTTGGAACTTTTGTGAAGGGAACCCTCAACTTTCAAAGTCAAAATAAATCAAACCACCAAGGATGGTGTGTTAGCTGCTTCCATCAACTAAGAGTAAATGCATACATTCAGTTCCATGATTTGGACCAAAAACAGCCATTTAACATCAAAACACCAACTTCTGAATCATAATTCAAAACATGGTGCTGGTTGCCATTGACTTACTTTTTATAGGATACACTTGCGAAAATTGTCAATGGAAGTCATTGTGTTGACCATATTTTCCAGATTTCAGAACATCAACATCATTTGATGTTATGAAATACAACTTACAAGCAAATGTTATTTGAACACATTATTAATTAACGATTTGGATTCAATATCCATATTGGTATGCAAGATAAAGCATAATAAATGCTTATAATATAAAAGTGTGGTCTACAAGAACAATCACATCAAAATGAGTTATTCAATTAATTTAAGTCTTTGAGCGTATGCCCGTGTCCATTTGTTCCGAATCATTGTAGAACACTTTCCTTACCTTACAAAGTTTATAGATAAATGTATTTTGAATATCTGGATCATCTGTGAAGGTGAGCTGATGAATGCACTGTGTGCCTTTTAGTTTCTTCCAAAGCCATAACCCAGAATTAAACAGTGAGTTTGAACTGTAAAGATACCCCAAGTGCGGACCAGACACTGAAACATATGTATGTAAGTATCTTAGAAATGGCACCATCAAGCTATCTGCAATATAAGGAAAAAGTTAGCACCAAATATCAAACAGATGAACACATTTGATGCTAAGAGTATGACTTACCAGCTATTGCTGTTCTTATAATGAGGTTGCCAATAGAATGTCCAACAAAACTCAGTCTAATATCCCCCAGATTTCCACATCTTGATGTTTTATCCATTTTCTTTTTAACAAAGGAAATAACTTCCTGTGCTAGCCTTTGACCCATTTCTCTGAAGTCACCCGATGTTTTATCTTCGTTAGCCTGTGACATCAGAACTTCTACCTTGGGATCCATCAAAATCCATTGATTTCGAATAAGTCGTAGATCCAGATGATGCCCCTGCAACATTTTTAGAGACAAAGAATAAACATCCAGCCAACTTTCAACAATAAGATGCTGAGCTGTGTGCGTGATCTAGTGATCTTTCTCAGAATATTGGGCACACTTACAAGCTACAAAATCTCTGGAAATAGATGACACCATGATTGGGAGGTGAAGAGCATTAAAGACAAAGGGTTAAGTTTTGGCTATGGAATGAGATATTAGGTAATGATGGAAGGATGTCAGGTCATGGATATTTGATTTACCAGCTTCTTCGAAAGAAGGGCCGGGCCAACCACTTATACATTTTTGCTTGATCTATTTTGATAATGTGGCGGATAGTCCGCCACTACTTATTTACAATCCATCTCAGTCAAAGAGGTAGATAAATTTAACAGCATTGAGACATACACAAAAAACATGTTATCGTATAAAGATTAAATGTGTGCAGAACTTGCCTGAAACCCATGCACAAAGACAACAATCTTCAACACGCAAGCATTGCTTTGTGGGGCAGATTCCTGGTTTGCAGTGTCTGAGTTGAGTGTGGCTTGGAAATTATGTGAATCTGCCAGTATGACATTTCTCAGGTATGAATTTTCACTGATTGTGCGTCGTGGTGCATTCGTCACACGTTCAACAATCACAATTGGTGTACGTAAAGGATCTCCAAACATTTGCATGTCTTGAATTGATTGGTTGTTAATCTGCAAAAATGCAATCCATTAATACGTCGTACATATATGTAAAACAGGAGCTAGCGGTCCACACAAATTGATAACTACCCTCATTTGTGCAATGCTTCTTCGATGAAGTTCAGCACGTGTAGCTGCAGTCTGAGGAGGCTGTATGATTTAAGAATAAAAATAATTCAGTTTTAATAATATGCATAGAAAAGGTTTTCTGAAGTTCCTTTTCCAATGCCTGACATTAAAAATATGGAAGAACATATAGAATTCACCTCATCAGATGACTTCAACAAACTGGAAACTCTTCTGTGCACCCCACGATAAGAAGACTCGTCATTCCTACTATTTATATAATGATGAGGCATCTGTACCTTAGAGTAGACCATCCATATTGACCATTCTGCTTTCCTATCCTTGGCCCAAGCATCACGCAAAAATTCTAGAATCTTTGTCTTGTTATCTCTAGAAACAAATATAGAGCAACTGATTAAACATGGTAAGATAATGGTTCATGATACATGTTCATGTTAGTGGAAATGTGAATGCAGATTTAACATTACATGCATTCAGCAGAATTATCATTTGAAAGCAAACATAGAAAAGATGCCTGAATGAGAAAACCAAAGTAGATGATATAATTTAGCTGCCCTGGAAAATGTTCCGTTATAGCACAAAAGGGACTATTCAAACCAAATTATCATATACTTGCGCATTGAAAGGTGAAATTGTAGAGGAAATAAACCTCTCAAGAAAACTATAATCATACTTCTATCTATATTGTTAAAAAAAAATGGAACCAAAAGAAGAAACATCGACTCGGGTTTGGACATGAAAAACACATTTTATTGAATCTTAATGACACGTGATAAAAAGCAAACCTGTGGAATTTTAGAAACGTGTTCCACAAATAAAACAATTGGTCTCCCACTGAATGGCAACAGTCCAACAGATCACTCTCTGACAAGGAGTTAAGCTTTTCAGCAATCAGAAGATCCAGAGCACCATTTCCTCTCTGCACAAGAAGAGACGATATAATTAATAAAAAAGAAAAAATAGAAAGAAATATAAACAGAGAAACAAAATAGCAATATGCTGCAGCATGAATAAAAAGGAAGGACCTCAAGACCATTTTGTGGATTGCCCTGTGCTGAAATTCCAACATCTGTTGCAAACTGATTTGCATGCACAACATAATTCAATATTTTCTGATTGTTCAGTTTGGACAGAAACTCTGAAATCTCAATAGTCTGATCAACTGCTTTGCTAAGTTTTTGTAATTCTTGAAGTAATATCTCACGAGCTGTTAACAATGCCTTAAGAAGTGTTACATTTTTCATATCTATAGAGGCAACTTCTCCCTTGGCCTGGTTTGTCACATAAAGAATTAGTTAATGCCTGAAAAGAAATGTCTAAACGACAAATATATAAATAAAAATCTAATCCGTGGTTACCAGAATACAAAAATAAACATTGATGAACGTCCTACAAAAACACTTTTCTGAATGATTTTCATCCCATTTTCATTGCTGGCACGAAGTTTTTTCATAGTGTCTAGAAGCCAAGTTGTCTTTATCCCAATATTGCCACACTGTTCTATTTTACAAAAGTATATTTTGGCATGAAACTATTTAATATGAGATGTCATTACTCTCCTTTTAGACGAACAGTTTACTTAAAAGTAAAAATATTTTGCAAAAAATATTTATCATTTGCAAGATATACAGGACAGAGAATTCTCAAGTTAGAACATACATAGAGAAATCAATATAGAATTACAATATAAAAAAAATGCAATCCACATAGATTGGAAAACATGTGCGTATATGCCAGCGAATACATAAAAAGATGAATTCCACCTCGGACCATGCAAACTTGGATCCAATAAGCAATAAGAAAGACAACACTGGCAAAAATATGCATGAGCATCAAGCAAAATGCCTGATTTCTAGAAGCCAAGTTTAATCAAGTAAAGAACACAAATATGAAATGAAAGACAATTTTGCAGTAAATATTTTGAACAATGCCAAAATGACCAATACGTCAACAGTGAATCCCATAAAGAAACATTCAATGTATAGAGCATACATGGTTCAATGTGTCATAACTTTTATCTATGACGACTTCAGCATTGCGAGAATTGCTGAAACGGAGAATTTAAACATGTTACTCTGTGTAATCGAACACGCATAGATAAAGTTGAAAACAATTTGGCTCTAATGAACATTTCAAAAGTAACAAAACTAGAAAAATGAAGATCAAATTGATTCATACTGGCAATTAGATGTGACAAACCTGGGTACCTTCAATGCAGATGAGTGAGGGGCAGCTCTCAGTAAACTGGCATGTACACTGACATCAACAAGAGCAGCATGGAAAGCATCAAAATGTACAGGACAATATGAATGCAGTCCTAAAAGAGCTTTGGGAGGAATTCGAAATTCATGGACAGCAGCAGGGTAATCATCCAGAGCAGCTTGCAAGTCGGCACTGTAGATTGTAAACTCTGCTCAGTATACAGATTTCACTAAGGATATATCAACCAGAAAGAAACAACCATGTCTTTTGGACCCATATTTATAAGCCAATAAGTAAACTACTTTAATCACTCACCCATTTTCAACCGTGGGAGCATACATGAGCTCAAACTTCAAAATTACAGCAGTTGTAGGTAAACCCTGAAATTTAGAATCACATCACATAGTTAAATAATTAGAAAAGAGAATCCTAGAGAAAGTGATGGAAAGTAGAATGAGAAAAACAATTAGAGAATTCTCGGACAACTAAATCTGTTATTATCAGTGTTGTCAATGGTGCCCTATACCAGAGTGGAGCAGCTCCTGGCCGCTACAAGACATGCAGTAGCGGAGCAGTTTAGTACAGCGGCTTCCACAGTCACTATAGCGACGCAATTCATGATGTGAATCGAAAATTCTAAAAAGCTCTTAACATTCAAATGTTACTGCTTTTATTTGGGTATTATCGGAATTTTGCAATTAAAAAACATCATAACAACATTTGGGCTCTGTCACTTTGTCTCACTCATGCCGTCATGTTTCACCCTCACACTGGTCAGTCATAGCTAGTTGTTGAGAATTTATGTACTCCAATCTCAAATATAAATCAAAAAGTACTCATATCTGATGGTCTCACTGGTAAGCAAATTTAACTACTTTCACTCTATTTAAAGACGTCATTCAAAAAATACCTCTAAATTAATATAGGTTTTATTTTGTAATGATTCTCTTATTATCATGGAACAAATGATAACAAAGGATATACTTCTATCAGATCAACAAGATTAATTACATTTAACTAAATTTCTTAATAAGGGTGAGATTAGTTACTTTTGCTTGTAACTTAGTCCGGAGAGAGTATACGGTATAGTATAATTTTATATAATAAACTATATAAATGTGTGAAAATGTCAAAATATAAATCATCCTGCTAGTGCTATCTGCTATAGTGGTTTTTTGGCCGCTATATTGATCTCACCGTTACTCTTACCTTTTGCATATGTTGTCATGGTTTGGGGTATAATCTGGGAGCTGGGATGTAATTTCTAACCTCAATCTGTGACCTTTGTGATTAGAATCCTTCGCATTTTTGTAAGGCTAGTTTACGGTAGGCAAGAAAATATAAGCCCTTTTTATTATATGACTTGTTTTTCCAAACTTAGAAGCCTTTGCTTTGATGTATAAGGGCTTACACAATAATACAAAGTCACATGTATTATATACTTTTTGGAATTGAATATATTTCAATGCTTGTTGTAATTGTGAGTTGAATGTTATCAGGTTTTGACAGTCCCCACATTATAAGTAGATTTTTCGATGTTGAGTTAGGCCCTAAGCTCGTATTATAAGATGGTATCAAATTCTATCCTAGATCTCTATTATTTCTACTCACACTTGTTCATGTTTCATATGGTCATTCCCGAGTACGAGGGGGTGTGTTGTGTGTTGAAATCCCAGTTATTCTACCAACATTAGTTTACTAGAGAGTACTTATGAGGATTGGACAATCGTCACCTTATAAGCCCAAATCGTAAACACGCCAAGATAGTCTGCTAGATGTGTGTGTGTGTGTGTGTTATGCATCAAGAGAATTATTTTTATGCGAGTGAGGGGAGAAAATCTTCAACATCGATTCTTGCTATGGATTGTTAAGATTGGAAAATAAAGGATTAGTAAAATTAGTAATGTCGCAATGACATAACATTTAATCTTCACAATTATCATGTTGTATGGTCAAGATATACTCCTACACTCATAAAAAGAACCCTTGTGCTAGACATTATTTAATTGGTAGGAATTTTCATCTGACGGTTAAGAAGTATTCAGATACCCATTGAAGTGAATAAGTTAACTACAACATGTATGCTTCTTCTATTATGTCCAAGCTATATCTGTGTCTACTGTGCTGGAGAGTATAAACTAAATAAACTATAGTAATATAGATGCCAACCTCATCAGTGCGGTGTCTGACCTAGAGGTCTTCCTACAAGATAACTTAGCATCTAATATATAATTACCAACTCATAATATACCCATTCCCCTTGAATACCCCCTCAGATGAGAAGAAAATTAGAGATTGTTACCTTAAATCTACTAAGAGACAAATTAAATGAAACCATCGTACATAAATGAACATCCTGCCTAGCATATTTTATCCGAAAAGGCTGTGTTGAGAAACTGTTGTCTGTATCATCAATTCTCCAAATACCATATAGACTGCAAGGACCCAGATCAGGAGCTGTAGAACAGAAAAATTTCTATCATGTCAGTTATATATAGATGCACAAAAATATACATCAAGTAAAGAAGCCAAGTTCATAATAGAAAAACAACAAGATACCACAATCTCACGCATTGAAAAGAAACATATCCTTGGAAAATTATAATGCAATTCAGATTTATGGTGTAAACCTATGAAGCACGGATACGGACACTGCACACCAGAGAGACGCCGACACAGATAATAATTTGATAAAATTACATAATTCAATGGAATCATATGTGTCGTGTCGGTGTCGGACACCGACGTGTGTTCGACACCGAGACACGCCTAATCCAAGGACTGTCTGTGCTTCATAGGTGTAAACAGTCACGGATTAAATAGCTCCAGGTTCAGCTTTATTAACTATTTTGAGCCTCCCAGTTTCAAATTTCATTGCACATAAGGATGTAATTAGTTCATCTTATATATCTGGAGTTAATAACACTTGAATGTTTAAATCCCAAACTATTTCAAAATGCTTGAGAGAAATTACCCAATTCTCTGTTTATTTATATGTTGAGATCTCACGTCCTTAGAAGGCTTCAAATTCTAAGATAGTAATAGAGCTCTCAACATGGTAGACTCTGCGTTTAGATCAAAATCCTAGCCACCTTCGTTGTGATCAACCCTAGGTTGCCCTCCTTGCAGCCCATCAGAACCTATCATTGATCTGTTATTGGGAAGCCCATACATGTCCAGTCGCGTGAAGATGGTGTGTTGAAATCCAGTATCAACTAGTGACATGGACAATCGTCATCCCTCGTGCCACATTTTGGAGTTCAGTTGGGCCTAGCTGAAACTTTAAGATATTGAAAGTATTGCAAAATCAGATCACTTAGTTTTTGGGATTTCCTAAACTAAAGGGATAACTGTATTTGTAGACGTAACTTACATAAAGACATGTTGATTTTTCTACAAGAATCTCTTCTTCAATAAAATGGCAGTCAATCTCTATCTTTGGTTCACTAATGAAAGACTAGGTACGAGACGATGAGTTAAGAGTCCCACATTAGATAATGATATAGCCTGAATACTTATAAGTAGGGGACAACTCTCACACCTTGTGAGCTAGTCTTTCAATTGAGTTGGGCCCAAGCCCAAATTATATGATGGTATCAAAGCAAGGATTGAAAAACCTAGCTTTCTAGTCTTCCACATTGCCAAAGGGTAAATCCTAGTTTTGGTTTTTTTGTAAGGTATCCAAGGGGACACGGCTGATTGGACCAGAGTTCGCCAATCAACCAACAGCAGATCACGTGTCACGTGCTCCCATGAAGATTTTTGTGCAGTGGTTTTACCAGCAGCACATGGGATACATGTGCCACTATCCAGTAGAAAGTTCGCCATGCTGTGAGTTCTGCCAGCTTTGTTGTTCATTTTGAATCCAAAGATTTCTTTGTTTTGTTTGGTTTTTGGGTCCATATTATTGATTCCTGTTATTGCATTCTAGGTTTAGTTGCTTCAATTTCCAGGGTGTGTTGTTCTTGTTCCTCGTCGAGTGCAACTGTTATTTTAGGTTTATTCATCAAGAAGTAATCCCTTGGGTGTGTCTAGTCTTGTGTGTAAATTACAAAAGTCTTAGTATGACCCTTAAACAATTTCTTAAAGAGAGGTTTGGTCGACTCAGCAGGGTTTTACCGCAATTTAAGATGATCTGCTGAAAAGCAAACCGCTCAATGTAATTGAGACGTTTAACACAAAAGTTGCATTCTTGCGAGGATAGTCATGTGGAACTAGCACGTGATAATTAGTCAGTGTTGCTGCTTTCATCCAATCCAATCTTTTAGGATAGTATTAATTACTTCATACATGTATTAAAAAAATTCGAATAGTGATCATCTCTCAATGCGCTATATTGCTGAAGTGTTTTTGGGGTCAGCTGCTATGCACCGCTATTCTGAGAGGAAAATATTTGGTTTTTGCAGATAAGAGGGAGAGAGTTTTCCTTTCCTATATGATTTAAAATTTCCAAAATCTAAATATTGGAGCTAGTTCTCCTACCCCTCGTTTCCATTCCATTCCCCTACTCACATGTCATCCAAACACAGTGTAAAGTATTTAAATAGCATGCGGGAAATCCTCTCAATGCTCATGATAATATTGAAAGTATTGCAAAATCATACCTCAAATTTAGGAATTTTCTAAACTACAGATCATATTTTTCCAAAATATTTGCAGGAATAAAAATTAATGCTATATGTCAAGGATATTTACAGTAACCAAAGTAACAGCACATGCTTTTCCAAAATAATAAATGGATAAAATAAATGTTATAGTTCACAGATCCAATAGGTCACCAAAGAATGTAATGAAAACTCTATTGCTAAGTTGTGTTGTCAAATATCGGCCATGACAGTGCCATGGCAGATATCAACAGTGGTGTTTTGGAACACCGCCATGATTAATTTGTGAAGGATGACGGCACCATGGCGCCATTCATCGGATATGGCGGTGCCGTACATCGCATATGTCGGCGCCATGCATCACATATGTTGGTCGTATGTTGGATTTTTTGCTTTCTTCCATGGTTCACCATCCGCCACCGATAACATTGTTGCCAAGCAACACCACTTCCCTATAGTTTAAACTATCGACCTACTAAAGGTAATATAAACAAAACACCCTATTGCACAAATATGACACATTTTAGACATATACAGCAAAGGGAAATTGTTTTGAAAATAATACAACAATGATGAAACCCATTTTTTCAGCACAGCATATCATCCATATGACAGAAGAAATCATGCAATAAAGTGTATCGACGGCAAATAAATTCCAATAAAATTTCACAATCTAAAACAAACAATTAATTCTATAGGTAAAAGCTTAAGCCTAAATGCCAGAAATAAAATATGCGAGAAATCCAAATAATACCTTAGAACATCAAACATAATGATTTCAAAGTTTCTACTGAAAGCAATAACCACGGAAAAGGAAAATACATTACACATTTTCCTCAAGAACCTGAGTAATATAGACTTAGAGCATAATTATGAAAAATCACCTTCATATTGAACAACTCTAGCAGGAATTCCAAAAGACATATTTTCATTGTCCTCCCATTTCATAGTAACTTTAAGCTGATACCATCTATATAAAGCAAAATATGTATGTCAGTTAACTAAGACTTCAAAATAAAAATTGGAAAGAACAAAATAGAAATGGATGAGTACCCCTGATGCAAAAGGTCAAGATTGTGAAACCTATGAATGTAGATTGCAATCTCCTGCACAGCTTCAAACATGGCCACCGGCCTGACCTTTAGGGAGTGTGGCATTACATCAGATAGCCACTCTACTTCCCAACTTCTATATCTCAAAACAACAAACAATCCTTGTTTACTTATTGCAGAATCATATACAATAACCCAGCAAAATAAGCTTTTCTCCTGTCTCTTAAGTCTAAATAAGCTTCAAATCCAAGTCCCTTTCGATTCAGATCTTATTGAATCTATCATGTCTCGCTAATGATTGATCTAATTAACCATTTTGGAAATGGAACACTGGTTTGTAACTTCTAACATTCTCTCTCAACACTCTCCACAGTCAATTGCAGCTGCTAATACAGATAATAAAGGCATACGATCAAAAGCGGAATGGTAAAGAAAATACTTGATCAAAGGCATTGACAATTACCATCTTTTGAAAGAGTCAACTGCAGCACATGTATGCATGATATATGTCACATACATACATTGTTATCAAATCAAAATTTAAATCATGAATCAGATGTACCATTTTCTGAATCATAAATCAAACGTTACTCTGGGCCGCAAGACACGTATTAAAAATATGTCAATTTTAAGTAAAAACAAGTGACATGACAGAATTATAAACTTATCTATCATATCATATATGAACCTAAAATTAATTCAAGATTCGAGTCATAAACAGAAAGGAAAAGTGGTTGGTTATACAAAGTTGACAAAAAAAAGTGGTTGCTACACTAGGTTTAGGTAGTGATTCATCAGAAAGAATTGAGATTTGAGATAAGAAAATAGATACACACTAGAGATCCGTATAAATTGGGTTCAGTTTAGTATCTATTAGAATTTAAGTTCGGTCTAACTCAACCTTATAAAACCGGATTGTAAGGTGAGCACCACTCTTGCTAATAAACACATGTTCAAGCCATATCCCATCAAACATTGGACTCCTAACACACACCCATCACAGCGAGGATTGGAAATCTGGAGCGTAACCCCAGTGGCCAGACAGCGGTGACCTGATAGCAGGTGGTCCAATGGATTTGGGATAGACTCTGATAACATATTAGAATTTGGGTTGGCCCTAACTCAACCTTACAAAACCAGCTTGTGAGGTGAGCATGACCCTTACATATAAACATGTGTTCAAGCTATATCCCATCCAAATTGGACTCCTAACACACACCCATCACGGCCAGGACTGGACATCTGGAGCCTAACCCCAGTGGCCCGGCAGTCGTGACCTAACTCAACCTTACAAAACCGGCTTGTAAGTGACGATTGCCCTCACTTATAAACACATGTTCAACCCATATCATCAAGTATTGGACTCCTAACAGTATTGAATTGAGGTACAACTCGCATGTATCGAAACATACTGATAACTATATAAAAACATATAATGTTTGTTCAATCCATGGCATTTCCATAATTTAGAAGCCAAAACTGCAATTACTTGTTCCTTATGGAACTAAGCACAATTTACATAATCTACAACACACCGTGGCAATAAGTAATCACTGAGATTGTAAAATTAAAATAGCAGAAACAAGTTGAATTATGATAAACTAATTGCAACACATTTTTCCTCAGAAAAATGTAATAAAAATCGAAATTTGCAGGAAAATTTTGCTAAAAGAACCAAGAACAGAAACGAGAAAAAAATGAAAGAATTTTAAGAGAGAATGAAAAAATTACCTGAAATTGAGAAATGGGGAAATGTGGTAATTGGTTGCTAGGATTTGTAGTTACGTGAATTATGATTTCGGGTTTCCGAGTTAATTAGAGGGAGGTTTAGTGGTAACAATGTTAATTATGTCAAATTTATTAGTGAATTTATATTTTCCCTAAAAAAAATGAATTTATATTTTGTTAGAAGGACTAAACTATTAAAAAAAATATATTTGAAGGAGACTAAACTATTAAAATTGACAAGTAAAGATTAAACTTTTTTTTTTAAATTAAAGACTAAACTTAAAAGGTTTATATTTTACTATGATCAAAAATATATTTAACCTTAGAACACGAATGTGTTTGATTAAAGGTTTTGAGTTCGAGTTTTTTTTTTTTTTTTTTACGCTAAAGACAATATCATTAAAGAAAGTCTAGCAATAAATTAAATGTCAAGACTGCAGAAATACAAGGTGGAGTTTCTTCGATCCATATGCAATTTAAATTCTTAAGAGCATATTTAGCTAAATAATGAGCAACCTGGTTGGTTTCGCGCCTCACATGCAAAAAATTTAAACTTCGAAAACTACCTTTAAAACTAATACAATCTCGAATAATAGAGCCAACATAGTTGGGAGATTGTTGATGAGCATTCAACGCTAAAACCACATTAGAAGCATCTGATTCTGCCATAAGATTTAGAAAAGACATGTCTTTTGCAAATTCCAAACCCTTCCGCATAGCTAACGCTTCTGCAACCTCTGAATCTGGTAATGAAAAGACTTGCCAGGAACTAGCACCAACGTCAACACCTTCATTATCTCTCACCACAACACCAATGCCCCACTTATCACCCTCTATCGGACCTGTTGCATCAACATTAAGCTTATAGAAACCACTAAAAGGAGGTGTCCAATGAACATCAGATATTGGCAAAAATGGACCTCCACTTAGTCTCTCCACCAACACCGAACTAGCACTCTTAAAATTCATAATAGATCTTTGTGCCTTTTGAACAGTGGAAGCAACATCAACATCAGTCCCCTCAAAACATTTTTTATTTCTAGCACACCATATCTCATAACACAAGGCCAAAACATGGACTATAATATCCTCATCGACATCAATAATATTTTCCTCCAACCACTTATGAAAAGGTACGTACCTCGAATCATGCGAATTAAATACCACACCTAAAGAGGAAGCAAACCATATTTGTTTTGACTAATGGCACTCCATAAAGAGGTGTGAAATTGTCTCATTATGTTGCCCACAAAGAACACACAATGGATCGCTACTTATTCCTTTTTTAAAAAGATCATATTTTACGGGAAGTTTTTCATGTAGAATCCTCCAAGAAAAGTGGATGTGTCTCGGAATACTTTTTATTTCCCATAATTTTTTTCACACTTGGTGAGTATTGTCTTGCATTGAGCTATGTGAGCCCTCTGCTTTACGCCTTGCCTTTAAGAAATGGTATGAACTTTTCACTAGAAAAAGTAGTTGGCCGTGAAGCACCCCACACAAATTCATCTTGCAATTGAGAGAAAGAAATTGGCAATTGAAGAATTTGTTGTGCCTCGAAAGGGAGAAAAATTTCATTGATTGAAGGAGCATTCCAACATCGAATATCATGGTGAATGAGATCTGAGACAAACATAATATCACAGTGAGGTGGTTTAGGGGACCAAATCTTATGCCCATTTTGATAAGGAAGCCAATTATGCTCCCATACATTAACTAGGTGTCCATCTCCTACTCTCCAAATACCAGCTTTCTCAATAACATCCACTCGTGCTTGCAAAATACTTCTCCATGTATAACTTGGGCAGTAACGAGCTGAAGCTTTCAAGAAATTGCTTCTAGGAAAATACCTTGCTTTCAAACATTGTGAGATCAATAAGTCGTCGTTGTGCATAATATGTCAACCTTGTCTTGATAACATTGTAAGGTTAACCTCATGAAATGTTCGAAAACCTTTCCACCTTTCTTTTTTTCCTTGCATAATGTCTCCCGTTTAATCCAATGAATTTTACGCTCACCTTATTTGCTACCCCACCAGAACTTACTAATCATACTTTCAATATGCTCACATAAGCCCATCAGAAATAGAAAACAACTCATCACATACGTAGGAATTGCTTGAACCACTGATTTGATCAAAACTTCTCTCCCAACAGTTGATAGAAATTTTTTTGTCCAACCTTTCAGCTTCTTCCACACTCTATCTTAGACAAAATTGAAAATTTGTTTCTTAGACCTACCAACAAAAGCAAGTAGCCCCAGATACTTTGAATGACACTCAACAGCCTTAATTTGCATCCAGCCTTGGAACAAGATTTTACGATCATCAGGTACATTTCGGCTAAAAGAGATTTCAGATTTATCCAAATTAATAAGTTGACCAGAAGCGGATTGGTAAGTATTAAGAATTTCTTGAATGGTCTGAGAATCTTGAAAAGAATCCCTATAGAAGATGAGGCTATCGTCTGCAAAAAATAAGTGATTAATTTTTGGAGGTGTTGGAACATGTGTGGAAATTGAGTTAAAAGACTAAACACAAATTCCCATGTTGGGTAGAACTAGTGTTGTGTGAATTGAAAAAAGTGGAAGTTTCACATCAGATTGAACACACACAGATTGAACGAAGTAAGCACTAGAGAAAAAATATATATTGATATATATTTTATTATTTGGAAATGATAAATTAAATAATTAATTTAATCATTATTAGAAAGTGTTTTTCTTAGTCCCCAAGTTTTGCTA
>Ga0315915_1006490_pt1 | contig 14259 bp, 5 predicted proteins | sample MpolbnodulesMG_FD_207738 | JGI IMG/M metagenome (GOLD analysis project Ga0315915, IMG submission 207738) | Medicago polymorpha root nodule microbial communities from Los Angeles, California, United States - branched nodules | ecosystem: Host-associated > Plants > Roots > Nodule | place: USA... | reverse complement strand
ATATATATATATATATATATATATATAAACTAAATTTGTCTTTTTTGCTATTCTTTATTCCTACATACCCACCATGAGTGATTGGCTTGTTTTCTAATTGAGTTAATAATGCATGACAATATGTCTGGATGAAAGAGTCACATGATTTTATGGTTTTTCCTCTTACTATTACATATGATTTTATTAATTTTTTTTAGAGGTGATTTTTTTTGGTTGATCAAAGAGAGGGCAGTTTAAAAAGAAAACTACAATTATATTCTAACATTTCTTGGAAAATAAGCTATGAATATGTAGTTTCCCAGGAATAAAGCTAAAATAACCAATCAACACACCTATTTCTCCAGCACCATGGTGTGCTTAAAAGTAATATTGCCTTGTCAGATAGTGAGATTTTGGATGCGGTGAACCAAGATAGGGATGTGCCTGTTAAGTTTACAACTCTCTGTTATCGTATCAATTAGAAGTTTGAAGTCACCCTCAACTACGAGGTGAGTAAAGTCTTCCCTATTTCCCAACATTCATGTATACATACTCCATGTTCCAGCAAGAAGGGCAGCACAAGCAAGCTACAATTCTTTGATTGTAACCCTTTAACCAATTACCATTGGACTCTCGAAAAAGACCACTAGACACGCAAATTCCATTGAATCCTTGTAAACTCAATCACAGTTAAGTTTATCCACCTTGGGGATGCTTCCAGCCAATGTAGATGGTCTTGATGATAAATTTGGCAAGTGCACCAAACTGTAACAAGTAAAAAAGTCGTAAGTTATCGTCTCCATAAGGATTGCGTCAACTAAGAAATTCTCTATACCTATTTGAACTAGGAAAGCAATTAAATTGGGGTTTAAGGGTTTGCATATTTTTAATTTCGTGCTCAATGCGAGTAGTAGTTTGCAGAAAAGTAAAGGGTTGTTGAAGAGGTTAGATGGAGATTAGGATTCTCCGAATCCCCTCTGATTTCTATGTTGGATTAATGCAATATTCAATATCAATTAGTATCAAGTGTTTCATAAACGATGTGTCAATTATGAAACATATGTTAGTCTATAGAATTTTTTATTTTAATTGTGATTAACTAGAGCAGTACTAAGTAAATTCTTAAAGGATGAATCATAAATCTAGTATCATACATAGAAACCCTAACTTGTGAGATTGAGATTAATAATCAATTCTAAATTATAGTCTTGATCGGACTAAAGCAAGGTAAGTCGGTCTTTTACTAAAACCTAGAGATCATACAAGATAGTCCTAGATGCTTATTTCTGCCTAAGCTCTGCAATAGATAAAAGTAAGGCTTATTTGTGCCTAAGGGTCTACAAGCATGACAACAATCGGAACAATTGAAAATTATATAAGAACGTAAAACATAATATAATATAGAATTTGCATTAATGGATTTCAAGAAATAAATATAGGTTCATCTTAAAACCCTAATCAGAGGGAGTTTAGTTGCTCATGACAAGAAAAGATCACAAAACATACTCTTGTAAGAAAATTGGTAGAAACCCTAGCTTCCACCTCCTTGATGATAGCCTTGCTCCTTGCCTTCATCTTGCACTGTCTGGTTTTCGAATGAATATTATGTTTGCAAGGGGTCTCCATATATAGTTTAGAACTAGGTTGTTGGGAATTTTTCCACTATTTTTGGCTTGAAAAATAAGTCAAAAGCATTTTTCCGAAACTTGGTTGGAAAATGCCATTTTTCTTCGTTCTTTGAGTGATCTTCTTATTTGCTTTCATCTTGGGACTTGGGACATTATTTTCCCAGATTGTATTATCTTCAAACCCTTCTTGATCTCCTTTGTTCACTATGCTCTTGCCTCCATAATTCTATGTGATGTCTTAATTTTTCGATTTACATGAAATTTTCGGTTTTGGGAGGAAATATAATTACGTGAAGTTGTCGGTTTTGAAAACAATACAAAATGTACAATAAACCATAAGCAACGCCTCTAAAAAAATCTCTAAAATTACCTGAAACTCTTATAAAACGACTTAAAAACATGGCTAAAATAGCATCAAATATCTTGTATCGGGTCTCATATTGCCTCTAACTTTCCGTGAAAGAGTCTATGCACATCTTTCTATCTCCCTAGCCATCCTGAGAATCATCACGGTGGATTAGGGTTTTGAAAGACCTCTGTAAAAATGCATTTGTTTCTTCATGTCCAAAACGTAACCATGAAAATAGATTTACAGCTCCCATCTTGCTCTCCAATGTCTTTGCTATTGAGGTTCTTGAAGATCCAATTCATACAATTAAAAAGAGAAAAGAAATTAGTAATTTGTTTAATGCTAACTAATCTCACTCAAATGTGGGTTGCATGACATAATGTCTAAGCGTGGATGGTTGTTTCGTCCCCATTCCCACAAATAGAATAAATAGGAAAAACTCTCACATTCCACTTACTTTTGCGAATGTTTTTAGATGTGATTTTATTAATAATTTGACAACATATTAATAAATACTCTTTCTTATAAGCAAAATGATTTTCCAAATTTCTTTATTAAGGGGATGGTTTTGGTCATTTTTGACCTGAAATCACCCCTCTTCATCTGTTTCTTTCTATTTCAATCTAATTAAGTGATTTTCACATTGATTTAGACTTTTCTTTTTTTGTGATTTCGTCGTCTGAATGTGGTGTTGTTTGACTTTCCGTCTTGTTGTGACGTTTGTGTTGAGGCAAAATCCCTAATTAATTTTAAAGATAACAAACCTTGATGATTAAGGAATTAATGGACTTTGATTAATTTATTGGTATTTAACTTGTGCTCTTGAGTGTTTAATCAAGACACGAACAAAGTTTAATTAATACCAAGAAACAAGAAATCAAAGGATATAAAGACTTAAGAACTCAGTCAGAGATCAGAAAGTTAAAAGAGTTTAGAAGGTTGGACAGAGTTCAGAAGGTTGTTCATGATGAACATCAAGAACCAAGCCCATAAATTCATGAACCAAATGAAGAACATGCAAGGTTCACGTGACTTAAATAAAAGCCCAGTAAAGTACATTGACTAAGATAATTCAAGGAATAAAGACATTTATTTGATTAAAGTCAAAATTGGCATCTTCAATGTTCATTCAAGACTATGAACATTTGAAGTACAAAGCATTAGGAATATTCCATTAAGAATATCATCCTAGATGTTTTCCATGCTGCACTTCATCAATGTTTCACTCTTAGGATTTGATTACATCAAATAAGAGTCTTACAAATCATCCTAAGTGAAACAAAAGGAACATTCTGAAGTCCCCTGAGTTCAGAAAGTTCAATCCTGCTCCATGCTTTTTCTGACATGAACAATACAGTAGTTGGAAAGTAAAAAGCAAATCCAAAAGCAAGATCAAGTCTGATTCAACAGGAAATCGACACATAAGGGAGTTGGTACTGTACAAAGTAAACCAAATCCCCTAAAGCATGGAAGTGAAGTGAAAGCTCCACTTTATGAGATCCTGCACATGTTCCAAGACAGATTTCAAAGAAGATCTGATCTAACAACATTCTGAAGTCGTACAAGAACAATCTTCATAGTACAAACTAGAAATTCATGTGACATTCATCTGATAAATCCCAGATGAAGATCATGATGAACACAACAATATTCTGAAGTATTCTCAAGAACACAAGAACATTCTGAAGGTGCCCAGAATTTCAAGTGAAAGTTGGTGGTTCCCAAGACACGTGGCACAAGACCATTGATCACTCTCCAACGGCTACAAAGGCTCAAGAACTCTATAAATAGAGATAAAGACCTCAACATAACACACACCTTTGCAAAGCATACAAGAAAACAACATAAGAGTGTTTGAAGCTTTAGCAAAAAACATTGATCTCGCAAAGATTCCAAGAAGTCTTTAAAAGTGTGCATGAATATTTCTCTTATCTTTTTAATGATAAAGCTCTCCCTCCATTCTTCTCTTATCTGATTCAAATCATTCAAACTCCATACAAATTGTAAACAAAGTCTCATCTAGCTTTAGGGGTACTAAAGTGTTAGTTTGAGCAGAAAGGTGTAAAGTCTAAGTGGGTAACTTAGCAAGAAAGGTGTAAGCCTGATGAGGCTTAGAGAATACAGTTGTTGTAATTGTTCAGGTGAACTAGGTTGTAAGGTGCAGGATTTGAGAAGTTATCTCAAGCATCATAGTGGAAAATCTCACAAGATTGTGAGGAGTGGACTAATCCACATTGGGTGAACCAATATAAATTTCTGTGTGTTCTTCTTCTCTTCCCTTTTCTCTTTACTTTCAGTAAACACAACACACACATACACATTTAATTATTTAAACTGTTTTTACACTAACACTTCAGAACGTTCTGAAGTCTATCTTTCAACTTAATCATTCCAAGTTTATAACTTGAGAATAACTTTTAAGCTACATGTTTAATTTTTAAAGGGTCACAATTCAAACCCCCTTCCTTGTGACTATTTTATCTACTTCAATTCGTTTGGTTCTTATTAAAATATCGACTATTCAACCAATTAGGGTGGGAATAGGCCAGGCCATGCCTTGATAGGCCTGAGCCTGGCCAGCGAAAAAATTTACAAGCTTAAGCCTGGCCTATGGCCTATCATATGTCGTTTTTCTTGGCCTGGCATAGCCTATTTAAAAGCCTGACCTGCCTGAAAGCCTATTTATAGACCTACTTTACATTAAGGTCATCAAATAGTTCATTTGATATACTAAATAGGCCAAACATGCCTTAAAGCCTACTTAAAATCCTATTTCACTACAAGCAAATTTTAACAACATTAAAGCCTATTACAACAAAGCCTATTTTAATGTATGTAATTATTTTAATATAAAAAAAATATTTTTTTAATAGATAAGTATTAATAGGCCGGTCTATCAGGCTTAACAGGCTTTTCAGGAAACCTAAGCCTAGTCTATTTAACTAAATTGGCTTTTTAAAAGCCTAAGACTAGGCCTCTCTACTAAACAGGCCAGGCCAGGCTAGGCCATAAGCCCCCGTAGGCCGGCCTGGTCTATTCCCAACCCTATCAACCAATGATTTGAGTGTCAACGTTGAATATCTAGAGGCATGCTTATTCTGGTTACTTTAATTTTATCACATTATTTATATGTATTTTATCGTTGTATACTATTAACTTAGATGTTATGAGTTTGTTCACATATTTATCATTTGCGTTTTTAGCTATGTTAAATGATGTGCTCTACCAATTTAAATGAATAAATATTGGTTTATTTATGTAAAAAAAAAAAAACTTCTTATATAGGTGTATGTAATATCAACCACAAATTTGTTTATTAAAAAATAAATATTACTTCCCTTAAAAAAATAAATATTACTTATTCTCTCTTTTTTTATCAAGGGAAAATAATAAAAAAAAGATAAGCAATTCCCTATCTAAACTTTAAATACCCCAGAGGTATCCGCCAACAGAGTGATATTTAGTTGAGGAGGAGGAGACATCCATTTTTAAGGAATCAACATTTTTAGCACCAAACTTGGTCAACGAGTTAGCACATTCATTGCCTTCTCTCAAAGCATGATTAAAGGAGACCACCCAAGAAATATAAGAGAGCTTCTTAATGAGAGAAAGCAAGTTTGCATGATGATGAAAGTCATTCTGATTAGTATTCGTAATAAGATCCAAAGTTGTCCAAGAGTCAAATTCCATGATGATAGATCGATACCTAAGGTCCCAATTGCATGCGATTTGAAGTCCTTTCCAAATAGCTGAAAATTCAGCTAATAAATTAGAAGCTCTACCACAAGCACCAAAAAATCCTCGAATTCAAATTCTCATATCGTTTCTCAAAAGACCTCCAAAACCTACATTATCAGGATTTCCAAAAGAAGAAACGTCTACATTGATCTTAGTGTAGACTTCAGGAGGGATTCCCATATTCTCTAACGTTATATTACCGAAAAATAATCCCGAACTAATTTTTTTTCATCGTAATTAGAAAAGCCTCCCCTCAAAAAGAAAAATATTTAGAAAAGCCTCCACGGATAACATGATACAAGTTAGGGAAGACCATCAAAGAAGGAACAATTCTTATTATATATACTAATGTCACATTTCCTAATAACTAGTGACATTTTTTAGTTAAATTGCTATTTAATTAATTTAAAAGTCTAAATTGTCGGTTCCTTACAATTTTGATTATCAAAATAGTGATTTTGTCGAAGTAACATATACCAATAATGGGTTTGTTAGAGTGATAATAGGTATGAGTTCCTTAGATAAGTGATTTGGGATTCACAAGTTCGGTTGAGAGGAAATAACTAATTATATTCTATCATTAACTTGTCCACTCTCTAAAGTTGTATTTGTTGAAATATTTATTATTTAATTATATTTTAATGTTGTTATGTGAGTAAATATATCTATAATAATTATATTAATTATTTATCAATTAATTTGATATATCAAAATCATCTCGTAACTCGTCTTTTTTTTCTTTGTGTTTCATGAGTACTACCACTGAAAAACTAGCTTGCATCAATGGTTCATCCATCCAAATATTCTAAATATCTTTAATAGATCGATATGTCGTAGCTTTTAATATGATTGTTTGTCTTCCATACTACTAAAGTATTATTATAGGTTAATCTTTATATTGAGAATGCCTTGTATCGATTAGTTATTAAAATAACTCCAACAATATTGCCAAAAATAATTCGGATCTAAATTTTGTTATATGTAACTAGAAAATGAAATGATATTTATACAATTATTTTAGAATAACTTTTTCTTTCACCTATTTATTGGACAAAGACATTAGAGTGAATAAGGGAGAGAGAACAAGAACACAACAAATGTATAAAACTGACCGTTGTCTCAAAATAATCGCTATTAGAAAAGCCTCTCCGCATATAGAAAAGTGGCAAGGTGTTGTACAAAAAAAAAAAAAAAGTGGCAAGGTGTTGGAGAAAGAGGGACACTACAAACAATAAAAACACTTATTATTTTTGGGGTGAATTCGCAAAGTTGTTGCTTTGTCAAGGTTAAGGGTCTTGGGATATTATTCATTCACCAACTTTGAAAAGTCACACGTTTATTAAGATACTCTAAAAATTTGTTTATAAGAATAATTCAAGTTTTATATAAATGAGTGAGATCAAACAAAAAATTTGATATATCATATAAAGGTTATCCGCTATCTATATATATATATATATATATATATATATATATATACACACACTATATGTCCAATTCTCACTTGTAAATTATAGCAGATTAGTATTGAGTTAGTGTTGAAAATATGATGAATGACAAAAAAGTTGACTCTAACAATATAGTGGCAAAGTTTATGTTCCAAATAGTTCAAGGTGAGAAGAAACTTTAAGAGTCCAATATCTTCTCCTCGTAATAAGTCACAATTCCATTCTTTCATTCAAGATATAGAACTCTTATTATTAAATATTTTAATTTTAATATTAATATTATCAGATAAAATATATTTTTGTGTCACTAAAACTAAGGCCATCTAGACAGTCGGTGATGTCAACAATGTTGAGGGCCACCATTGGACAATATTAGTTTTGGGAATAATTTTTGTACGACTACTTATGAGTTATGAGACAACCATAAATTTATAAAAAAAATGAGGTATTGACACAAAACCTAAAATAATAGAAAGAAAAATAAACCATAATGTGAATATGAAAAATAAAATTGTCACAAAAGTTATCAAAAATATTTATACAAATATCATTTCTCTAGTACTTAGTATAAGCCGAAACTTCTACCAGAAAGGAATATCCTTAGATTAAGATTCTTTTTTAATTATTAAAAAGGAAAAAAGAAACGATTCCTGTAGACATTTTGACTTATTTCAATAGAAATTTAAATGTACATATTGCACTGAATTGACAACTAAACAAAGACTTATTTCAATAGAAATTTAAATGTACATATTGCACTGAATTGACAACTAAACAAATATTTTGATTCCTAAATATTTTACGTGATGTCACTATAATCTTTTTTATTAATTATTTTGATTCCCAAATTTGTTTATAATGATATTTTTTATTTTCGATTGTGTATTCTGTTAACGATTTTAGTTCACATAATTAATAATAAACTAAAAATGGTAAATATATTTCTAATTTCAATACATTCGAAGAATTGTGTTTACAACTAGGCTAGTCTTTATTTTTAATTTAATAAGCAACTTGAACTTTAAAGTAAACGGATTTGGTTGCATTTGTTTGATAAATTTAATTCGTGATTTTGTCTGTACTGTTTGTATTATCTTGTGCCGGTGGTGTTCCGTAGCATTTCTTTTCGTTTCCTATTTTAAAAAATAAAATAAAATTATAAGCCTCTATAAAAATGACAAATCTTCCATGTAGATTCTATGCTAGAACCTTGATGCGAAAATTCTAATCATTCGACCTGTTTGAGGTGGGGCTTTAGGAAGGAAGAGTTTAAGATAACTAAGTCTATATTTTAATGTAGATTTGATATTTTTTAAAAAATAAAATAAAAGAACAACATGAACATATTACAATCCAATCACACTTAATTAATTGTTTTGTCAATTAGTCCAGTGGCCGAAACTCATACATTTTAAATGTAAAGAAGTGGGGTGTCCGGAGTTCGAACCCCAAACCTTACATATATTATACAATGTCTTTAACAATTGAGCTAAACTCATAAGAACATTAATTTAATTTAATTAAAAAACAATTTATAGTCATAGTGGGTTGGTTTAGCTTCTCAACAGCTCTTCATGACTCTTTTCAAAATCATTATCATTAGTTTGGAGGGTTTTGTGGCTTTTCGAGTAAGTCGATTGAATCCATGAACATTATTTGGATGTCAGTTGTCTGGGCAATCTGAAAAGAGCGTAATAACAGAGTTTTTCAAAGGAAAGATGATCACCTTCAAGTGATTTGTGAAAGGGTGAAGCTTCAATCCTTTTGGTGGTTGAAATCGAAATACGTTACTTTCGATTTTGAGTATCAAATGTGACGGCAGAGTCTTTTAGCTTGTTTAATGTCTGTTTATTAGTTGTTTCTTCTGTTTTTCTATTTTACTGTTTTCTTTTCAGTTTGCCATTGAGGAGCTTGTACAGTGTGTTTGAACTTTGTTTTGCTTAGGCCTTTTGGCACTCCTTGTACAAAAGTGTCTAGCATTGTTTTCTTTTATATAATTTTGGCTTATTAAAAAATAAATTATTTTATAGTGTCTATAATCTTAAAAGAAATATATGTTCTCGTCTCTCCACTAAATCATCCACCAAATACATATAAGGTCATCCCCAATGGTGGGTTTCAAAATTTGAAGACTTCGTACCTATTAGGTACTCCATTGAGGAGAAGTTTTTTTGGGGTTTTATGAAACCCAAGGTCTCACACTTTTTTAATATTAAAAAATTGAAATGTAATGATACAATGTTATTAATAGTTGATTAGTGGGTCTTGTTTATGAAACTTTGAGATGCTGGATTGAATGTTTATTCTGTATTACCATTAAAAAATTATAAATTAGTTGTTAATAAATATGACATCCATTTAAGTACCAAAAAATGGATGTGTCGTTATGGATGTTCTAAGAGTCCAATATCTTCCTCGAGATAACCAAATCATAATTCCATTCATTCTTCGAAGATATAGTACTCATTATTTATAAATATTTTAATTTTAATATTTATATTACTACATTTTTTTAGTAATATTTATATTATTACGTAAAATAAACTTTTGTCTATCTGAAAATAAAGCCTTCTCAACGGACAGTGATGTACATGTTGAGGGCCACCATTAGGTAAATTTAGTCCTTTAGTGTACGCTGAAACTACTAATATCCATAGAGATTTAGATTTTTCATTTATTATTGAAAAGGATAAAGAAAACAATTCCTATAGAAATTTTGACTTATTTGAAGAGAAGAGCAAAAGTCATATTGCTCTGAATTGGCCCCTAAACGAAAATTTTGATTTTATATGTTTGATGCAATGTTACCATCATATCATATTTTAATGTGTCGAAATTGTAAATACATTGTTAAATAACTTTTTTTATTAATTATTTTGATTCTCAAATTTGTTTCATAACAATCAATTTTCTACGCAAATATGTTTGTTGTTGATCACTTCTGTTCACAAAATTTATAGTAAAAGATGAAGGGTTAAATATATTTTTAGTCCTTATATTTTGCGCCTCTTTGAAGAATAATCCCGACATTTTAATAAATGTTTTTAAAATCCTCACATTTTATCTCCATTATCAAAATTAGTCCTTGCTGTTAATTCTCTAACGGAATGTTGATGTGGCGGTTAGTGGGTCCCAATTATTTTAAGGTTAAATATGTTTTTGGTCCCTATATTTTGCGTGACTTTGAAGAATAGTCCTTACATTTCAATAAATGTTTTCAAAATCCCTAAAATGATTGGGACCCACTAACTGCCACATCAACATTCTGTTAAAGAATTAACACCAGAGACTAATTTTGATAACGGAGATCAAATGTGAGGATTTTAAAAACATTTAATGAAATGTAGGGATTATTCTTCAAAGGGACGCAAAATGTAAGGACTAAAAACATATTTAACCCAAAGATGAACTAGGAATGTTTTTGTAATTTTTACACATTTAGGGTGTGTTTGGATTGAGAGTTTAGGAGGAGAAGGGATGAGAGGGTTTTCTTTTTATTTTTAAATTACGGACACTATGAAATATTTTTTAAAAAGTTAACATATTAACATGATAAACAATCCTATAATACTTCAATCACACTTAATTTATTTTAGAAAAATATGTTATATAGTTCGTAATTCAAAAAAGAAAATCAAACCCTCCCCTCCCTTCCCCTCCTAAACTCTCAATTCAAACACACCCTTTAAGAAACTAAAGTGACAACACCCTACATATTTATGGAGAAAGTGTTCTTCAATCACAAGCATTTTTTTTGTTTGGTTACAATCAATCACAAGCATTTGAATACTCCATTTTGACAAACATGCAAAAATACATCTCCTTAATAGTTTTCAAAAGATTCATTATTTAATTATTTTGTTTTTCTATCTTTTCTCAATTATGTGTATGACCAAATCAATTGAACCAAAATAATTGTTTGTTGATTGATTGTTACATGTGTGAGTGAAAGTTTACGATAATCAAGGCAACTTGAACTTATGATTGAATTCCAACTCTTGTGCGTACGGCTGGTTTTCATTTAATTTAATAAGCAAAATAGATAAACTTTGAAGTAAACGTATTTCAAAAAATAACAATTTAGTCCCTATCATACATAAAAAATAAAAACTACGACTCTCTATCTTTTATTCTTCTTAAATCTTAGCCGTCACAACTTTTCTTCTTCGTGATCTATGAAATATGGGTGATAAGGTCAATTTAGTCTTTGCTTTTCTTTGTTGATTTTGTTTTTGAGGTACTGTTTAATTTAGTTTGTAATTCTGTCTTTAGTGTTCGTGGCGTTCTATCCTTTCATTTTATCAAGTTTATAACAAATAACAATTTAGTTTCTTAAATTAGAGATGATCAATTAATTTAATATTTTTTAAAAATTTAACACCATTATTATAAACTAGGCTTAATCAATTTGGTACAAACGATTAAGTTAAGGGACTGGGGGATCAATTAAGCCTATAAATTAATAAAAGTTCTATATATGTTTTTATGGGATTTGAATATATCAAAGGTTTTTATTTTAACAAACTTATGATATGTTTGGTGGCAGAATATTATTAGGATTAAGGAAGGTGTTGGGGGTGGTGTGAGGACATGGTTATCTGAAAATATTAAGCGTGTTGTGGGTAATGGGTCTTCTACGCTGTTTTGGAATGATTGGTGGGTGGGGGAGAATCATTTGTGTGATAGTTTTAGAAGATTATTCGAGTTGTCGGAAAATAAGGTGATGACGGTGGGTGATAAGTTTATTTTGGGTTAGGGTGAGGGTGTGAGGCGTGGAAGTGGCGGAGACGTCTGTTTTTTTGGGAAGAGGAACTCCTAAGAGAAATTAATTTTTGTTATTATCTAAAATTGTTTTGCAAGAATATTCAAATGATAGATGGGTCTTGCTGTTAAATTCTCCCAAAATTTATTCAGTCAGCATCACTTATGACTTTCTGATTTCCATGGACATCGATAGTTCAGATGGCCTTACGCCCTTACCAATGTCTGGGTTAAAGGAGTGCCACTCAAAGTGAATTTGTTTGTGTGGCGCTTATTTTTGAATCGCATTCTGACTAAGGATAATCTAGTTAGAAGAGGTATTGTCAGTTCAAATGATTGTCTTTGTGTAGGGGGTGTGCTTCAGATGAGGAGAGGAACCACTTGTTCGTTAGATGTGATCATTTTGGAAGAATTTAGAATATGGTGGCAGCTTGGTTGGGCTTTGAGTTCGTAGGAAATGGTCTTCTTCTAGAGTAATGGAATCATTTTGGTGTGCTAGGTAGTACGTCCAAACGTGCTTGTTGTACTATGGCTATGTTATGGGCAACTACAGCTTGGTCAATATAGAAAGGTCGTAATTGTCGCATGTTTCAACAAAAAGTCGAGTCTTTGCAAACATTACTCGAGAGAATCAAACTTCAATCTTTTTTATGGTTAAAATCAAGTCACGCAACTTTTGATTTTAATTATTTGTATTGGAGGTTGAATCCTCGACTATATTGCTAGAGGAGCACCAAAAATTAATCTTTTATTTTTTGCAGACGATAACGTCATTTTCTGTAGGGATTCTTTTCAAGATTCTCAGACCATTCAAGAAATTCTTAATACTTACCAATCCGCTTCTGGTCCACTTATTAATTTGGATAAATCTGAAATCTCTTTTAGCCAAAATGTACCTGATGATCGTAAAATCTTGTTCCAAGGTTGGAAGCAAATTAAGGTTGTTGAGTGTCATTCAAAGTATCTAGGGATACCTGCTTTTGTTGGTAGGTCTAAGAAACAAGTTTTCAATTTTGTCTAAGATAGAGTGTGGAAGAAGCTGAAAGGTTGGAAAGAAAAATTTCTATCAACTGCTGGGAAAGAAGTTTTGATCAAATCAGTGGTTCAAGCAATTCCTACGTATGTGATGAGTTGTTTTCTACTTCCGATGGGTTTATGTGAGCATATTGAAAGTATGATTAGTAAGTTCTGGTGAGGTAGCAAACAAGGTAAGCATAAAATTCATTGGATTAAATGGGAGACATTATGCAAGGAAAAAAAGAAAGGTGGAATAGGTTTTCGAATATTTCATGAGTTTAACCTTGCAATGTTATCTAAACAAGGTTGGCGTATTATGCACAATGATGACTTATTGATCTCACAATGTTTGAAAGCAAGGTATTTTCCTAGAATCAATTCCTTGAAAGCTTCAGGTGGTTACTGCCCAAGTTATACATGGAGAAGTATTTTGCAAGCACAAGTGGATGTTATTGAGAAAGCTGGTATTTGGAGAGTAGGAGATGGACGCATAGTTAATGTATGGGAGGATAATTGGCCTCCTTATCAAAATGGGCACAAGATTTTGTCCCCTAAACCACCTAACTATGATATTATGTTTGTCTTAGATCTCACTCACCATGATATTTGATGTTGGAATGCTCCTTTAATTAATGAAATTTTTCTCCCTTTCGAGGCACAACAAATTCTTCAATTGCCAATTTCTTTCTCTCAATTGCAAGATGAATTTGTATGGGGTGCTTCACGGTCAGCTACTTTTTCTGTGAAAAGTTCATACCATTTCTTAAAGGCAAAGCGTGAAGCAGAGGGCTCACATAGCTCAATGCAAGACAATAATCACCAAGTGTGGAAAAAATTATGGAAAATAAAAAGTATTCCAAGACACATCCACTTTTCTTGGAGGATTCTACATGAAAAACTTCCAGTAAAATATGATCTTTTTAAAGAAGGAATAAGTAGCGATCCATTGTGTGTTCTTTGTGGGCAACATAATGAGACAATTTCACACCTCTTTATGGAGTGCCACTGGTTAAAACAAATATGGTTTGCTTCCTCTTTAGGTGTGGTATTTAATTCACATGATTCGAGGTACGTACCTTTTCATAAGTGGTTGGAGGAAAATATTGTTGATGTCGATGAGGATATTATAGTCCATGTTTTGGCCTTGTGTTATGAGATATGGTGTGCAAGAAATAAAAAATGTTTTGAGGGGACTGATGTTGATGTTACTTCCACTGTTCAAAAGGCACAAAGATCTATTGTGAATTTTAAGAGTGCTAGTTCGGTGTTGGTGGAGAGACTAAGTGGAGGTCCAATTTTGCCAATATCTGATGTTCATTGGACACCTCCTTTTAGTGGT
>Ga0315915_1006489_pt1 | contig 14261 bp, 8 predicted proteins | sample MpolbnodulesMG_FD_207738 | JGI IMG/M metagenome (GOLD analysis project Ga0315915, IMG submission 207738) | Medicago polymorpha root nodule microbial communities from Los Angeles, California, United States - branched nodules | ecosystem: Host-associated > Plants > Roots > Nodule | place: USA... | reverse complement strand
AATTTAAAACGATCTCTTGGGATAGAAAGATGCATGCTGGCATAAGACACTAATCAATAACCAAATGAACATGTTATTGAGAGCACATAATAAATTAAATATAGGTTCTAAAAGTGGCTTATAATAAATCATACAAAAGGAGAGTTCCAGCCTATTGGTTGGCAACATCGCTACAAATGCAAAGTAGCACCAAGCACTATCAATCTCAAAATCATCTCACACATTCTCAAGCACTAAGTCAATTTCAAAAACATCACACTCATGCTCAAGCACCAAGATAATCATATATAGTTGTTATTATCACTAAATATAGTGTTGAAAACAATAACAATAAAAATTCAAAACATATAAAATAGGGCTCAATTCACGGGGTACAATACATTTTTTTTTATAGAGGAAAGAATAAGCAAAGACTTCTTAATAAAAAAAGACAAAGCTTTCATTGAGCAATTTATTTGATTGATTGTAAGAATTCTAGGCTCGTTCTTCTACAAATATCTTCTCATGTAATTTATATATAATCTCAATACTGTCATGAAAATTTGTATGAAACCAACATCGGTGATTGTGGTCTTCTTTTTGGTTCAATTGAAGAAGCCATAAGAATGTGGAATTAGTAAACGATATTCATTGACTAATTATTCAAGTTTAGTGTAGTTTCATTTCCCATTCTTTTTTACTATAGAAGTATGTATCAGAAAAGTGAAGTGCATTAGAAGAAGGTACAATGTAAACAACTCACAATGCATTGTCGCAAATTCAGTAACAGCAAGAACTAATGAAGTCAAATACACACTTGCAGTACGCGCCACAGGAATATCAAACAGAGCTTTCTTGTTTGGGGAGGAGAGATTCATAATTATTCATTACTCCTAAGCACCCTGCCCAATTAGACGGCACCAGGAACGAAGGGCTGAGTTTAACACCGTATGGAGTGGCTATTACCCACGTGGCTATCTGAAAAATGAAAATAATACAGCCACAAAACAATTTAAACCTGACAAACCTCGGCTGTTTTAATGCTTTATAGTCTAGCAAAATTAAAGATAAGGGTATTCTGTTCAACATATATCTTCACATCCTCCTTACCAAGTCCAGGCATATAAAAAAAACAGAACGGAACGAGTTTAACTTTGTTATTCCAATTTTACCCTTATATAAAAAAAGTTCAATTCTCTACTCAATTCAATCAATATGTTGTTATTTTAGCATCATTAGTGAGTATCACCAACACATGCAATTTCATTAAAAAAAATTCAATAGTCTTCACGAACTTGAATCCTCTATATACCAAGCTACTCAAAAGAAGTACACAACATGAGCAATATCACACTGCACCATGTCTGCTACAAGCAAAATTTATTGGTAAAGCTAGCACTAACCACCCATAGTAGAGGGTTCGGAAATTAGAAGAAAGACATCAAACATGAATAAGATGGGAAAAAAAGAAGAAACATCACGATTAATTTGGGAAAAGAAGAAGAAATTTGGGTTCATAAATAACAATAGAAATCTTGGTTAAAAAAATATGAGTTAGCTTGTTGGAGTGAAGAGTTGCAAAAAAGAAGTGGTAGAGATGAACAATGAAGAGACAACAGAAGATGAGAGCAGGTTGGAATGGTGCATGCTAAAACTGGGAATGAAAAATAAGGATCAAGTTGTAATTTTCTTATTAGAGATTTCCATTCCATTGGATACCTCCCAATTTGGGGGGAATGAAAAATTGTTTAAATGAGTGGTATGAGATGGAATGAGTTCCATTACACTCCATTAGATTAATTTTTTACATAACTAAACAATGAGATGTGGATATATCCCACTCCATTCGATTTCATCACTCTCCACCAATTCAAATATAGCCTCAGGAATTACGGAAGGAAAAAAAAAACATGAATGCACCGTGAAAGAAGCTCTGTAAAGACAAGAGCATGTGATCACGTACTCCAAATATACAAAAGTTTGATGAACTTTACGGTTATTATATCCATCCTCCATTCTGTGTATACAACACAATCAATTAAAGATATTCGGTGTAAAAGAATTTGAAACAAATATTTAGGGTTAAATATGTTTTTAGTCCTTATATTTTACGTTTTTTTGAAGAATAGTCCCTACATTTTATTAAATATTTTTAAAATCCTCACATTTTATCTCCGTTATCAAAATTAGTCCTTGCTGTTAATTCTCTAACGGAATGTTGATGTGGCGGTTAGTGGATCCCAATTATTTTAGGGTTAAATATGTTTTTTGGTTTCTGCATTTTGCGTGATTTTGAAGAATAGTCCTTACATTTTGGGACTCACTAACTACCACATTAGCATTCCGTTAGAGAATTAACAACAATGACTAATTTTGATAACAGAGATAAAATATGAGGATTTTAAAAACATTTAATGAAATGTAGAGACTATTCTTGAAAGATGCGCAAAATGTAAGGATTAAAAACATATTTAACCCAATATTTAATTACATGTAGATGTGATATATGTTTCAGAAAATAATGTAGCAAACATTATATTATATTATAGTAAGATACATTTGGACATTTGTGTAAAAAAAATTCAGATTCTATTGTATAGTAGTGATACTAAAAATTATAAAAAAAATTAAAATGGTTTGGTAACATTTATATTCCTTCCTCAAAAAAAAAAAACATTTATAGTACAGTGTGCCTATATTGACAAGTATCAAATGCAGTACTATACTAATTATTTTTCTCAATATTCAGACAATATATTTTAAAGTTTTTAATTAACACATTCAATTCATCTTTAATTTCCTCACATATGATTTTAATAATCTATGAATAATTGTATTGACTTTAAATGATATAGTGTATTGAGACTTGAAGTGTGCTTGTTTCAAAATTTCAGATTCAATTCTTGTAATTTTTTATGGTCTAAGTTCATATAAAGCTATGTTATATCTCTAGCTTTAAACTCTAGCTTTAAATGTGGTCTTTGCAAGTAGATGGTGAGATTGAATCTCTAAGATTAGTTGGTTCTTGTATCAGATATCGAGTTTTTTAAAATTATTATAAAAATAATTGTATTGTACCTTCGATTCAATTTATAAGAAATATTTGACTTTTTTGATTCATTACATAAATGATGTATTTGGTCTATATTCTAGACAAGATACATCAGTTACTCAATAAATCTAAAAAATCAAATTTTTCTTATAAATAAAACCGAAGAGAATATATAAGAGAAATGTTAACAAGTGTCCCTGAGACACTCTTTAAGGATCTCAAATTGTAAGTTTTTATAAAAAAATTCCTCCATGTTAGGTTAATTCATGTGAAAAATGCCAAATATTTATAATATTTTTGGCATCACCAATGTTATCAGCATCTGGATGTCTTATACTTTTTGTAATTGTAATTGTAACGTGGAAGCAAACGTGTGATTTTCCAAGTCAAATGCCCAACTCAAAAAAACATCAAACCCCAAAACCAACATGACATGACAACATCAATTTAGATTAGTACTTTAATTTAAACATAATAAACAAATACTAAAAAATTAGTTCTTCTCTTTCTCCAATATCAATATCGCTGTTCTGTTCTGTTCCAATTACAAATACATGCAAAAATCTCTTCTCTCCTTTCACTCCAAAAATCTCTTCTCTCCTTTCACTCCAAAAATCTTATCATTATTCATTCCAGGTTCGTTTTTTCATTGTTTTTATTCTCTTAATCTTTTTTTTTGTCAATTTCTTTCATTGTTTTCTTGAACAAGAAAAAAACAAACGCTACCCTTTTTTCAGCAATCTTCCTAACATATTGGAATGAATTAGGATTTAAAATGGCGGTTAAATCTATTCTTTTTACGAATCTTTTTTTTTTATTAAATTCTGTATTTATTCTTGAATTAAGTGGAAATCAAAGATCAAGTTTTTTTATTATTTAATTTTTGGTTCTTTGTTGTTAACATGTTTTTCTGATTCATAATAGATAATAAATAAATGTTTTTTATTTCAGGGATTCTTGAAAAAATTGTTGGGTTGTTCTTGTTGAAGATGAGAATCAGTGTTCGTTCTCTACGCCAATTCAGACATGTTTATCATAGACAAAGTTGTGTTATGATCAATAATATTGTTGCAGAAAAACCATGTTACTTTGAAAAGTGTTGTCAAATTCATAATTCAGCTTATAGAGTTCATGATCAAGCTGAGTCAAACATATTCAAGAACCGTCCATTTATTACCACTTCCACAAGATCTATCTCAGCTGATGCTGCGAAGATCACAAATGGAGGTTTAGCTCTTTTTGAATTTCAATTTTCTTATTGAATTTATGCAAGTGTGAATTGAAACTTCCCTTTTTCTTATCTCATTTGTATTGGAATTTGTTGAGTCTGTTACAGTAACTAACAGAAGTGGACCTCTTGTCGAGTATGAACGAAGAATTGCCAATGGTGAGTTGGTAGATGGTGATAGTTGTCAGGTAATGTCTGCATTTCAATGATGCATAATTGAATTGATGAAATTATTTTTCCTACTTTGGTTTATTGGGAAAATGTTGTTGGAAGTTGTTGTATCATGTATGCATTTGTTCATGAAATTTTATTAGCAAATAGTAATTACTTCATTTAACTTTTTTTTTTGTTGCTTTATTTTGTCGAGGTAGGTTGAAACATTGACTGAACTTCAGAGACTCTATGATGAGCTTGTTGAGCATGCCGATGAATGCCAATTGGATCGCAATTCTGAAAAACCTGTAAGGTATATAGGATATTTAGCTTGCTTCCTGCTGATATGTCTGTTCAAATCTTGAACTTTATGGTTTCTGTTTTCACATCATGTTGAGGCTCTGGATTTAAATTTTTTTTTTTTACAGACACGGGTGGCTTTGGTCTCGTCTCTTGTCACATCCTTCACATTCACCTGTACAAGGTTTATATCTTTATGGAGGAGTAGGCACTGGCAAAACTATGCTGATGGACTTGTTTTATGATCAACTGTGAGTTTGATGTGAATTTCTTCGGTGTCGATTTCTTAATTTTGTATTACATGCTATTGAGGCATATTTTGAGGCATTTTCAAGTCTCAGTGTGAGGGGAATATTTTGAGGCATTTTCAGAATATTTATGCCATGTGTTCTTATGAGGTTAAACATTATAGTCTGACCAGCTCTATTGTATGCTTGATTTTTTTCATCCCCAGGCCCTCAAATTGGAAGAAAAAGAGGATTCATTTTCACGATTTCATGTTGAATGTACATAGCCTATTACAAGTAAGTTTACATAAACTGCTCACTACCTTTTAGATGTATTCTTTTTTCTATTCCCTACTCGACATAGGGAAGAATTCCTATTCTTTTGGAGTAAAAAATTATTTAAGAATCTTTAAATGATATGCTTTGAGCATTAATTAATTTTGTTTTTGAAGTCTCTAGAATGATGTAATCTTTGTATGCATAATTGACAAACAGAATATGAGGAAGCTTATCTTCAATTTTTCTGTTTTGTGTCCTTGTAGAAGCACAAGGGACTGTCAGATCCACTGGATGTTGTTGCAGGAGAGATTTCTGATGAAGCAGTTTTATTATGTCTTGATGAATTCATGGTAAATTTTAGTATAATATTTTTTTTTTCTTTTAGCAATATATCACAGATACTTTGTTGTCGCAGCTTGAGATTTGTTGGTCTTCTGTAGGTAACAGATGTTGCCGATGCATTGATACTTAATCGCTTGTTCAGACATCTATTCAGCAAAGGAATTGTAAGTAATATATAACTGTGTCTCAGCCTCTATACAACATGATTTTATGGAATCATTACATAATTAATTTCAACACTTCATTTCTTCAATGTGTTTGGACACAAGTGTAGATTCTAGTATCCACTTCAAATCGTGCTCCAGATAATCTATATGAGGGTGGACTGCAGAGGGATCTCTTTCTACCCTTCATTGCAACATTGAAGGTACGCTTTAAATATTTTATAGTTGGAAGTGGTGTCAGATAAGCTATTGTTTTCGTAATAATTTTCTAGTATGTGTATACTGATGTAGGAAAGATGCATAGCTCATGAAATTGGTTCATCAACTGACTACCGCAAAATGACTTCGGTATGACATATGTACACTCTTATATCTGTTAATGTAACTGAGTTTTTCTTGTGTCGATCTTAAATTATTTGTTTTTCTGTATTTGTTTTCTGCTAATTTGGACTGTAGGGTGGCCAAGGATTCTATTTGGTTGGCAGTGATTCGTCTGGCTTTCTTAAGAAAAAGTTTCAGCAGTTGATTGGAGAAGGCACACCTACTCCCCAAGAAGTGGAAGTAGTAATGGGAAGAAAACTTCATGTATGTGTTAAATTTTATATCGTAGATACACATACAGAGAGAACATCACTGTTATCATTATTATTGTTGTTGTTGTTGTTATTATCATCAAACTTTAACTATTGCTCGTTTTCTTCATCAGGTCCCATTGGGAGCTAATGGATGTGCCTATTTTCCTTTTGAAGAACTTTGTGACAAACCTCTTGGAGCTGCAGATTATTTTGGATTATTCAGTAAGTCATATGTTTCAATGAATTTTCTCATGCAAATTGCAAATGAGGGTTTCAATTTTGGAACATTAAATTAATATCAGATAATGATTTCATTGTTGTGGAAACTTTGTATTCTTTCTTTCATTGTGATAATTTCGGTTTACTCTGCAAGTATTTGTTGTCTTTCATAATTTTACAGATTTCCATTATATGAGAGATCCATAAATCAATGTTACACAATGTCTTGTTTATGTTTTTCACAGAGAAATTTCATACTTTAGCACTTGATGGCATCCCGATTTTTGGGCTGAGCAATAAAGCAGCTGCACATAGGTTTGTCACTTTGGTGGATGTAAGTCCTTTTAAATGGTTTGTCTGCATTTAAACTCTGTCTTCTCTTCTATGAGTGTGATTAAATTTTACCATGCATTTCATATCTTAATAGTTTGTTCTACTTAAGTTAAGCCTAGCTATGTAAGCCAGGCTCAGTCACTTGCCCTGTTTCCTGTGATATTGACTTTTGACCAGAAAAGTCGAAGAATGAGATTCTTAAACCTAGCTATGAATAAGATTATGTAAGCTAAGAATTGTTATAAATCAAAGTATTATACCTGAAATTCTAATTTTAAAGATTTTCTAAGAATATGAAGCTTATTCCACTTCGATAAGGCATCATCGGGACGGATAATCCTATGCATTTTAGTTACCCTCTATATTTCTATTTACTGCAGTGAGAGTAAAATTAATGCCATGCTTTGTTTGTTTGTGGTAACAGGTGATATATGAGAACAAAGCCAGATTATTGTGTTCAGCTGATGGTAGCCCTCTTGATCTCTTTCAAAAAATAGTAACAATATCCGAGGCTAAACAAAGGGCACCAAGGACCTCTTCGAGATCGAGAAAAAATGATGAGGCTGACCTTTGTGTTGACAATGAACTAGGGTTTGCAAAAGACCGCACCATTAGTAGGTATGATATATATATATATCTATTAAAAAAATTGTATAATTAGTTTTGGTTATGTCAAGTGCAATGTAAATTGCCCCGTTGTTTGGTTTTTATTCATAAAATAAGGCGAAAAATGGATGTTTAGTGACCATGAATAATGATTACTGATTATGTGACAAATTGAATACAGACTGACAGAGATCAACAGCAGAGAATACTTGGAGCATCATGCATTAGCAGAAAAGAAAGAAAGAGAAGATCAGAATGTCCTTGAAGCTTGAAGATAGGATTCAAGAATCTGTATGAGTTTGATTTCTACTATTGTTGTTGTAGCGTATATAGGGAGTGAAAATGGGGTCAAGTGGTGAATAATGATTGTAACACAAACAACAAAACAATATTGGTGAAAAGAAAAAACACAAACAAATAATTTCAAATAAAAGAAAGGTCCATCTGCAGACCGTTAGATTTGGCACTTGCACAAAGAGCGGAGTGTGTTATAGACTAGTTAGTATCATAGTTATTGGCATAACACAAAAATAATGTACAATTGAGTGTTGTATAAAAATTCAATTCAGAGTTAAAGTCTACTTATTGTTGGTTTGTCGGTTAATATAATTTTGCAAAACAAAACATATTTAGTCCTGATGGATCATGATTGCATATCTTGTCTGCATAATGCTCCCATGAAAATATTTTATTTTCTCAGATAAATGCAAGTGGAGGTGACTAGATCAGCAGTCAGCAGCACACACACACCTTGATTTCATCTCATTTCATTTCATTGGATATACTAGTAGTTCACTTTGTTTTATATTGACGCACGCGCATGCACCGGTCATGGGTCTCTGATTAGACAACTTCCACATTTCTTTATTTCTAAAAGATGTAGTACTACGTAAGATACCAATGGATTTTGGTAATGAGTTGGTTCATATTTGATATTTCTAATTGACAGTGAGATATACTCCCTCCGTCTTGAATTAACTGAGCCAAAAGCTCATTTCATACGTATTAAGAAAAATGCATAAATGAAGAAGATGGAAAAATAGTTTTAAATACACTTGTTAAGTATTGATGCATTCTCCACTATCATAAATGTAAAGTGAAATATATTGAATTGGAAATGAAGAAAGTGGTATTAATTAGAGTTATAAAGGAAAAAAATGATTAATATTGTATTGAAAAGTAAAATGCCTCAATTATTTTGGGACATTTTTTTTGCAAATGACTCAGTTATTATGAAACGGAGCGTGTAGTTGATTTGATGGATAACATCTAAAAACTTTGGTCAACAAACTCTTATTAAGGTCTTGAGATGGTCTGAGTCATTAATGACATTTGTTACATGTCTCTTACTTTAAGACTTTATTGCAAAAAAAAAATAATGTACGTATACTCTTTTTTTTGGACATCAAAATTATTATTTTTACTTAGTAGTTATTATTATATAGATTTTTTTTTAATTCTCTTTGATTAATTCTATTGAAAATATATATTTAGATAACTTTGATTATAAATGAATATTTTGCAACAAATAATGCAAGATGAAAAATATTAGAATAATTAAAAGCGCACAATTTATTGTTTCACTCCGGACACCAAAAATCTTATGACCGACCATGTGGATAAGTACGTACTTATGATTAATTGACTTTGTTTATGGTGAAGAATGATTAATTACACATGGATAGAAGGCGAGCAGACAACAAGCTATGTTGTTAGGACTTTTTGGGTAACAAAACCAATCCTTATCTATAATATTATATAAATTTGAGACCTATTTTTCAAGTCCCATTATGGTAATGTTTTTCTATGCTTTTGTTGTTGACATGTGTCACTCTTCCTCTTGGTTTAATCCTTCAAGCAATTCTCAACATGTGGCACTCCTATTTTCTTAAATCCTCATGCCTTTTAATTGCACCAAATATCCTTATTAGTTACCATATCATTGTAACCATAAAAATTATATTATATTATTTATATTATAATGTAATGCAATGTATAAATTTAATGATAAGTTTTCTAATACAAGATTTTATTGTAACAGTGACCGATTGATACTCTATTAAATTAATTTTTTCTAGCAAACCCATAAATTTTTTTATGAACTAATGAAATCTATATTATATAAATTTAATAATAATTTTTCTGATACAAAATAGTATTGTAACATTGTCCGATTGATTCCCTATTAAAATGATTTTTTTTGTGAACCAATTAAATCTATAAATTTAATAATAGTTTTTCTAACACAAAATATTATTGCAACATTGGCCTATTGATACCCTACCAAATTGATTTTTTTTTTGCCAATCCGTGAATTTTTTTTATGAAGTTGTAAAATCTATATTATATCAATTTTTATTTTTTTTGGTCATGATATTATATCAATTTAATAATAGTTTAAAAAAATAATAGTTTATCTAATTCAAAATTTTATTGTAACATTGACCGATTGATACCCTATCAAATAGTATTTTTTTTTCTCATAGATGTGTAGCTTTTTTATTTGACCGAAAAAAAAGGTTTTGGAATTTATTGGGATTAAAATCAGATTAAAACTTTTTAGAATATACATTGAAAGAGATATTATTTTCTCTTGATTTATACCTTTTTTATCTGACAGAAAAAAACAAGTTTTGGAATTTATTGGTATTAAAATTAGATGAAAACTTTCTAAACTAAACAACCTATTGATTTTGGTTTGTGTGGTTTATTGAGCAACTTTATTTGCAATCCGAACCAATAAAAATAAAACTTTATGACCTATTGATTTTTTATTTTCGGCTACAATATTTTGGAATTTATTGGTATTAAAATCGGATGAAAACTTTCTAAAACTAAACAACCTATTGATTTTGGTTTGTGTTGTTTATTGAGCAACTTTAGGATGCAATCCGAACACAAAAAAAAAAAAAAAAAAACTAATGACCTATTGAGTTTTTTAGTTTATCATAGATGTGTTCCTTTTTTTATTTGACCGAAAATAAATAGATTTTGTAATTTATTGTTAGTTATAAATCAAATTGAAACTTTCTTGAATAAACATTGGAAGTAATATTATTTGCTCTTGATTTGTAGCTTTTTTTATTTGACCCAAATAAATACAGGTTATTGAAATTTATTGGTATTAAAATTAGATTAAAACTTTCTAAACTAAACAACCTATTAAGCAACTTTCTTTGCAATCCGAACCAAAAAAAAAAACAACCTTATAACCTATTGATTTTCTATTTTCAGCTACAAACATTGATAATAAACTTTTTCAAAACAAAAAAGAAATATTATTATATATTGCTTAATAGTTAAGATATGAGTTTGCATTTGATTGGTGGAATTGAATGTGGTTATTTTACATGATTGTCCTGTAAAAATTATTATAAATTGGATCTATTGGCAAACACTTTTTTTTTTTGAAAACTCGGTATCCGATCCAAGGACCGACTAATCCGAGAGGACCAATCCCACCGCCCACTTGCGGGGGCCCCGTTTAAAGCCAGAGCAAGCTCTGTATGGACTTATCCCATCGAAATTGGCACCAGAGGGAATCAAACCTGAGACCTTTGGAGGAGCAAACTCCAAGATCCCAAGCCAACCACTAGGCCAACCCCAAATGGGTTCCATTGGCAAACACTTTCCTCACACCACAACTTCAATTTTCAATTTTGCAGTTGTCTCTCTATTTTACTTCTTTTTCTTTGCGTACTTTTTGTGTCTCTCCATTAAATCGAAATGGCCCCAAAGATTGACTTGATCTATGATATATCCCCTTCCAAATAAAACTGGAATATCATGGTTCGAGTCGTTCGCATTTGGTTTGCGAGGGATATGAAAAAGGACCAACTTCCTTTCTCCTTAGAAATAGTTCTAAAGGACAATGAGATTGTTTAACTTAATTTTTTTTTATATATTTTTATATCCCCTTTTCTATTATGTCTTATTTTTTCAGTCTTTTTTTTGTTTCTATTTTTTTAACCACAATTATATTAGATTATTTCCGATTTTGATCAATAAAAATATAAAATATCATCTTAATGGTGGTGGTCACTTTGGTGTAAACCATTTCCTTAAGTTCCTATTTTTATCTTTGATTCTGATTTTTTTATCTCAGTCTTTAGGTCGAGAGCTTTTTTCAAGTCTCAATATGGAAATGATTTTCTCTTCTTTTGGTGTTGACATGTGGCACTTTTCCTCAAACATATGGATTTGCTCCAAGTCTCAACATGTGGCACTCTTCTCTCATGCATTTCATATTTAATGCTATCCAAAATTAATTTTTATAACCATTTATATTTTTGATTTTGATATTATAAATAAATTGCAATATTAATATTCCTAAAAAAACATTATTATTATTATTATTATTTAGGAAAAAACATTATTATGATAGTAACCGGAATAGGCATTGTAGTTTCAAATTAAATATGTGCACCAATATGCATGATTCTATATACTACTTTTTAGAATAGGCCTAATATTTTGCATAATTATTTTTTTAATAATATAATAATTAACTATCGAGATAATAGTAGTAATATATTATTGTTTTCATTATGAATGACGTCTATAAATTATTGGATTTCATAAAATAATACTAATATATTAGAATTTTGCAAAGAAAGGAAATAGTACTGATTAATATATTATTAACGAGAAGATTAATAAATTGTTTTTTAATTTTTTGGATTACAAAATGCATTAGAATAGTACTAGCATATATTATTCCTTAAAAACAAATAGTACTAGCATATATTTATTATTAATATTACGAAAATATATATTCATGTAATTCCTCATTAGCCAAAGAAAATTACCACAAAAAATTATTAAATTAAAAATATTCAGATCTTTCAAAGCACAAAAATATACCATAATTAACTTTGTTGACTTTGAAACAAATAAAGGAAATATAAAAAAAACCATTAAAAATGCACTAAAAATAGGAATATAAAAGTAAATTAAAAATGCATTTATTTTGATTCCTCCATTTCTTTGAGGCGTTAACATGAAATTTGTGCATTAAGAATGCATGAAATTCATCCGTTTCTAAAGGTGTTAAAACTTACGATTTATTTAAATAGTGTTGAGATATTCATCATTTTTTTTTATATATTTTCAGTAATGATCATATTACCAAATTACCCCGCAAATATATATCTATCTATATCTACATTTGTATCTATCTATATCTATATTTATATTTATATATTGTACATTTTAGGCTTATTCCTCAAACATATATATGAAAACAAAACCCTCCCTAAAACATTCTTATGACACGTGGTATCATGGACTTAATTCAACAATCTAATGCATTTGGCACTACTGGTGTTTTTTTATTTATTTTTATAAAACTATTCTGAATTGATGCATTGAATATTGATATTCCAAATTAATTAATATTAATTTAATAATTTGTGGAATATTATTAAAATTAGTATTTTATTTCAATTGGTATTAATTAATTATTAAATAAGACAAATAAGAAAAATTTATATATAAATATGTTATTAAAATTAAATTCAAAGATTCAAATAAAATACTAATTGAATAATTTATATTTAAATATTTTAATTTCAAAGAGATCAAATGATATATGTAAGTAATAAAAATACGTTTTGATTAAAGTAATTCAAATTAAAATAATTTAATTATATTTATCTAGAACCATTAAATTTGTTTTACAACTTAGATTAATATGATTTTGTTTCTAATTTCAAATTTAAAATGTGTGATTTTTTGAAAATTAATGGATATTTTTCACATTTATTTTATCCGTAAATCAAGGGAGTGATTTTTTTTTTTGCTGAAGAAATCAAGGGAGTGATTATTGTTATTACTTGATGATTTTTCCTATAAATATTGTTTATGATACTCACAAGTTTTACATAACTTGGAAAATGCAACACAAATTTTCTGAAAGTCTTCTCTAAACCCAATTTTTTTTAATTTTGGAAGGGAGGCCCCTATTATTTTTGTTTGTTGAATTGTTCTTTGTTTTCTTATTTTCATATTATTTTCTATGGGTCATATTCGAATAATCATTTCAACTTTCATTGTTTTCGTTGGTAGACTTTGGTTTATGTGATTGAAAAATGTTAATCTCTCATTCTCATTAACATATATTGTCGTTTTCATTTTTTATTTATATTACAAAAAGCTTCTATTTTTATATCTTTTATTGTTTTTTAGTTTAGACAGGGAGACAAAGTGATTAGAAATTGTGACGCACAAAAAGTCGTTTATGAGGAAGAAGAGTCATATGATGGAGCATTGCAAAAGACATTGATAATGAGGCGTTTGAATTTAGTGTATAAGAAATAGTGCACTCTCACATAATAATTAATAGTTATATACAACCAATATTTCTTAAAAAAAAGTTATACACAACCAATCAAATAAATACAAGTAATAAAGTAATAACAAAAATAAAATTATTTAATAAAATATATTAATGCGATATTTCCCTCTGTAACGAAAAAAAAAATCAATGTGATACAAACTTCCTAAATAAGTCATTGAATTGTAATATTTTGAATAAACATTAATTTTTATGAGAATATTTTCCTTAAGGAATAATGATGTCTTTAAATAAGTCATTTTATTATAAGATTTCAAATAATAATTAGTTTTAATGAGAAGATTATCCTTAATGACAAATTCTAATAATAATTGTTATGTATAATGTATTTGATTTTTTAAGAATAAATTGATTAATTTGTTAACTAACTTTTTTTTATTTATAAAAAAACGAAATATTTATGAATAAAAATACTTTGATCTTTTTAAAAAAAAATTAAACATAAAGAT
>Ga0315915_1006487_pt1 | contig 14265 bp, 11 predicted proteins | sample MpolbnodulesMG_FD_207738 | JGI IMG/M metagenome (GOLD analysis project Ga0315915, IMG submission 207738) | Medicago polymorpha root nodule microbial communities from Los Angeles, California, United States - branched nodules | ecosystem: Host-associated > Plants > Roots > Nodule | place: USA... | reverse complement strand
TACCTTTGATTTTGATCTGAGTTCATGCCTTAACTTTTTCTTTTTCCCCTCATCCTTTCTATGGATAATCTGATTTATACCGTGGTTATTGGTTTACGTTTGATAGAAATGATTTGCAACATATTTAGTACATAGTTTTTATGTCCTTACTTCTGACTTTTCATTTTGTTTCATGCTCTTGAGTGCAGTGCTCCTGTGGCTAGTAACAGCTGCTTGCATCAAGACAGGGCGACCACAAATAGCAAGACGTGCAATTGAACTTGCCGAGAGTCGTTTACTGAAGGATGGATGGCCTGAATATTATGATGGTAAACTTGGAAGATATGTTGGCAAACAGGCAAGAAAATACCAAACATGGTCTATTGCAGGTTATCTGGTGGCTAAGATGATGCTGGAGGACCCCTCACACTTGGGGATGATTTCCCTTGAAGAAGACAAGCAGATGAAACCAGTGATTAAAAGATCATCTTCTTGGACTTGCTGAAATATTGGTGATAGATAAATAGTACAAAAAAGAAAGAGAATAGAGAAAACTTAGAAGGTGAGATATTGTTGTTTCTCTCAATACACGGCACTATTCTTTGTGATTTCCTTCATCGTAGGCCTGATTTGATTGGAAGTTTGGCTTGTGTAAAATAGCTGCTGCTGGCATCATGCTTTTTCCTAATAATCAAAGACATTTCAATTCAGTTCTTGTTTGATTAATTGCATGTTACTCTCCCATTTGTTGCTTGGGATTATAAGAAAAATAATGATTCTTCATTAAATTTAAAGTGCTTTCTGACAATTATCAATAAGGTTTCATGAAATAAAGCTTTGGCTTTCTTTATATACATAATTTGGTCTAACTTTCACATTGCAAGAAGAAGAAAAAAAAGGTAAAGTGTGTAATTTCTTCGCAGTGTGTTACATTTGCTTTGAAAACAACTGTCCTTGCAGATTATCACCTATTTGTAAATCAAGACATTTAAACGGGATTTTGCTTAACTTCTGCAATTGAACATTCTAGCCGCTTGTTCTAACCAAGAATTATGCACATTCACTCCCATAATTTAACACTTGTGGAAACTTTGAAATGAGCCTAGATAATGTATTTATTATAGAATTTAACCCTTTTGTTGCCATTAGAAATAGAAAGGATTTCTATACCAAAAAAAAAAAAGAAAAAAGAAATAGAAAGGATTTAAAAAAAATTAGAAAAGGCAACAAATGATCACCCAGAATCCCCTGCCGAAATAGAACTATTCTGTTGAACCCCCATTAACGAACATAGAAACCGAACTGACATTGCCATTATCCACCTTCTCTAGCTATTTGGAAACAAAACAAGGCTGTACTTCTCTCTAAAACATCAAAATGAAGGCGCAATTTTCAGGGGTTCATGAGGAGTATTGAGGATAATCCTAGAGAAAATACAGCATTACCGAAATTGGTAATGTCATCAGCACAAGTGTTGGTTTCTCTCTAAAGTGTACAAGAGAGACATTTCAATTAGGGGTTCTGTTAAAAGTGTGCAAGAGAGGCATTTAAATTAGGAGCACAAAGCAAGTGAAACACATCCCACAAGAAGAGGCCGAAGGGAGGCACTATCACAAAATCCGTCCTTGACAGTTAACCACAATTAAGGAATCAACTTCATCAAGAAGAGAGGAAATATGGAGCTGACGAGCAAGCTTTAAGTCGTGATAAAGATCCCACAACTCATCATGAGCAACATAAAAGGTTTCAATATTGCAATGGAAACCTTTAATGGAATGACTTATGATCTCTAATAAGACCACCACAAGTTGAAGAATAATCAAGAGAATTATCAGATCCATCAACATTCAACTTAAAAGAGGGAGCTTGGGGAGGGTGGCAAGTAATACGAAGTTCAATATGTTGCTTTCCAAGATAATTAGCATAAACTTAAGGAGGTCATGACAAATAGAATTAACCATACCATTGACAAGGAATGCAAGATTTTAATGAAGCTCAACTTTACCTTATTCCAAAGACTCCAAATGGTTAGTACAAAATAAGTTGACCAACGAATATTAGAAGGGCCAATATCATCAAAAGTGAGAGACTATTACTTTTCCCACCCTATGCCCTTCTCACGCGCCCCACAAAAATTACTAAATTACCCTCCAGAAAACAAAATCCAGACAATTAACTTTTGGTTCGGATTACATATTCCGGATGCATTCGAAGTATAAAAGGACGTTCACCCCCCATTTTTACAGTTTCACTTTTTACTTACTCTTTCTCTCTCTCCCTCTAATCCCAAAATTCGAACTACAAAAATCCAACCAAAATCGGTGAAATCTTGCTCAAACGCACCGCATTTCAATCCTTGACAAACATCACATGGAAGGTTAGTTCGATTTCTGTATGCATGCAAGTAATTTGTTCCGTTTTTTTTCCTCTGTACTGAATCAATCCGGAATTCGTTTTCGGGACTAGATTGTTGCAATCCGGAAAATAAATTATGGAAACACCCAGTATTGGTTTTGACCGTCTGTTTTGTACTGTTTTGTGCTGATTGTGTTGTGTGCATGTTACAGAAGGTTCAACATACTCGGCGCGTAAGGGAGGCAGGACATGCTTCCCGTAGGAGAGAGCGTCTCCAATGTCTGGAGGAGGAAGGTGTTGTTCCTCCGAGGCGTCAGGGTGCTAGAGGACGTCGAGCTGATGTCGAGCCTGATGTCGAGCATCAGATGGAGCAAGAGAATATGGTAGATGACGTGGACGTGCATCAAATGGAGGTGCAAAAGCTTGAGGAGGAGCTTCAGGCTATGGAAGAGGAAATGGAAGATGCCGAACCACATCGAAGGCGAATGAAGAATGAGAAGGTGGTGGACCCTGAGCCACTTGATGACTATCCCGATGGCCCACACGACACTGGCCCGCTGTGGAGGTACCATGTGCACGTGGTCAGGAAGGCGGCTGATGGCGAGGTATTTAATCCCTGTGAAGATGATGTTGATATTTGTGAAACTGCCTGTTTATGTACTGTTAAATCTGTTTGTGAAGCCATGAGAGTAAACTAGTGTTTAGGTATTGTTTTTAATTATTTGCAGTGGCGTGGCAATTTAAAATGTATCAGCAATGGAAAGAAGATAGAAGTGATGCATGATAAAGAGACCACCCCTATCATGGCTGCACGGTGGTGGCGTGACAGATTGCAGGGCACCGATCTGTCTTGGCTTCAGGATACCAATTACAGCCTGATTGACCACGGTCTCATTTGTGCATTTGTAGAGAGGTGGCACGAGGAGACTTCGAGCTTCCACCTTCTGTTTGGGGAGATGACAGTCACACTTGATGATGTGGCCTGTTTGTTGCATATCTCCATTGACGACATGCTTCTGTCCCACGGGACTATCACACGGGACGAGGTGGTGGAATGGATGGAGGAGCACTTGGGGTCTGATCCGGGTGAAACTCTTATTGAGGTAGAAAAGACCAAATGTGCACATTGCCGATTTGGCTACTTGTAGAGGATTTTTAAGGAGCATATGAAGGAGCAGTTGGATTTGGAGACCGAGTATGGTGTGACTCAAGAGGCGCAGAGGTTGCGGGACCAGGCAGTCCGCATATATTTGTTATACTTGGTGGGGATCACGCTCTTCACTGACAAGAGCCAGAATGTTATGAATGTTGTCTACCTGAGGTACTTTAGATGCCTAGATCTTGTTGCTGGTTATTCATGGGGAGCTGCGGCACTAGCTCACTTGTATAAGGAACTGAACAATGCTGCACGTTGGAACTGCAGTCAGGTGGCAGGATACCTGACTTTGTTGCAGGTATAGCTTAAAAATTATGTTTTATTTTTTAAAATGTAAGTGTTTATGGTTTGTATATTTATATGTGGTTGTCATTGCTGCAGGCTTGGGTGTATCAACACTTCCAAGGTATGGGAAGCAAGGATGCCTGGGCAGGATATCGTGAGCATCAGGATCCACGCGCAATGCTTTTTGTACCACTGTCTGGTTTGAGCACACCAGACAACTACATAAACCATCTGAATGCGCTGGATTTGACGAGGTTTGTCATGGCCCCATATGGAGACCACCGTCAGGCACGTCCGTTTGAGCGGGTTAGCCTTTACTCTGTATGGCTGAGATACGGAGACCGCATTGTGAGATATCTGCCGGAGAGGGTGCTTTGTTAGTTTAGGAGGGCACAGACCATCCCGATACATCCCATTTAGAGTGCACCTCCTGATATTAATTTGGCGGAGATCTCATACCGCTTTCGGCGTGCACTTGATTATGCGCTGACACCTGAGCAATTAGGGCAGCGTGCAGTTCATGATGTGGAGGCAGCAGAGGGATACATCGAGTGGTTTTACCAGGTGTCTCATCTACGCATGGTTCTTCTTGACATGCCGGTACCGGTGCCGAGGCCACTGGAGCGTGAGGTCCTTGATGCACAAGCTACTCAGGAGGATGGAGAGGTTGGGTATTTACAACTTAGCGGAAGGATGAGCCGCATCAGAGACCATGTCTACGCTGTGATGTCCAGTGGTATGGTGCCGCGAGGGTCTGAAGAATGGCAGCATTTGAAAGATGTGTTGAAAGAGGTGCATGATGGGAAGATTTAGCGTCGGTGGGGAGCTACTGGGGGTGGCAGGGGTGCCAGAGGTGGCGGTGGTACAGGTGTAGTTATTAGGGGTTGATTGTATTTAATTTAATTTTAATGTTTGAGTATTTTGGATCATTATGTTATGTAACATTTGGATAATATGTTTTATTAATGTTTGAAAATTATATTGTGTTGTTAATTTTGATGTTATAACTTGATTTTTTGGTTTGCATATGGTCAAAGGCCAACAAAATTGACTAAATCTGCTCTAAAACAGAGGCTTAGCCAAAACAGATGGCTTCTGCCTCTGTACTGATGCAGTTCGAATTATATAATCCGGACAAGTTTATCACTTTCCGGATTATATAATCCAGAATCATCGTTCACCACCCCTTTTATTGACTTTCAACGGGGTGATTTACACGTTTCAGATTATATAATCCGGAAGTTTTCTACAATTTCCGGATTATATAATCCAAATTTATCTATTCATACCTGACATCATCATTCATCAGGGTGGATGACGTGCCAAAATCCACGAACAAATCCGGAATTAATATTCCGGAAGGTGTTCGGATTATATAATCTGGACAAGGGGTATTTTTGGAAAAAAAAGGGCGCATGAGGAAAGACGTAGGGTGGGAAAAGTAAATCTCAAAGTGAGATTTCATTTAAGCCAATCATAAAAGCCCAAACTAAAAAGAAAGGCTCCCCATATCATAGTTGACAAAATGGTCTCAATGTTCACAAACATCTTCACTATCATGAGGAAATGACCATAATACCTGCTCGACAGTGCTGGTTTCACTATTCATCGGTAGTTAAGTGCCGCTGGACCATCGGCAGTTAACTGCCGTTGCAATTAAAAAAAAAGACTCCATCGACACTTAAGTGCCGTGAAACTTATATCATTTTTAAAAAAAATATTATTCTCCATCGGTACTCCATCATGATGGGGAGCGTTATGATAGTGTGCGGTTAAAGGATGATCCTTGTGATGGACATGCACGGTCAATTGTAATTAAGGTTCTTATTGGCATTTGTTTCCTAATTCTTGAATTAATGTTAAGGGTTAAAAAGTAGTACCTATTTCCTAATCAATTCTAGTTTTTGGATGCCATTCTTTTAGCACCATCACATCAACCGAAAGATAGGGCTAGCAAACCGTATGCTCAAGCTGATAGGAAAACTTTTTAGCTCGGGTCGGTAAAGGTGGTTATGGCTGGAAGTGGATGTGAAAACAGAGAAAAAGTGATATAAGTTCCACAACACTTAGTGTCGATGAAGTTTTTTTTTTTTTTTTTTTTTAAATTGCAACGGCAGTTAGCTGCGGATGGTCTGGCGGCACTTAACTGCCGATGAACAGTGAAACCGGCGGCAGTTAACTGCCAAGGGGGTATTCTTGTCATTTATCGGTGTGTTTCAGCTTAAACACATGTTTGAACAACAACTTTTCATCATGAATGACATGCATAATCGATTCATCAAGGGTGTTGCAACGCATGCAAGTACCATCAAGGGTCATGTATTGACGCTTCCTCTCTTCAGTAGTAAGGAACCTCCCATGACACACTTTCTATAAGAATACACAAATTTCTGAGGTCCATGCTAATTCCAAGCCAAAGAAAAAATAGAACCCTACATATTAGAAACATGAGAATCAATGGAGAGATATAAGCTGATTTGATTGAAAAATCACCATTCTAGTCAGCGACCAACCCGTCGTCAGCGCCCATGGATGAAGGCTTAATGTTGGCAATTGAACCACAAACATATGAATGGATACATGATACAAGCTTGTGCCAATTTTAATTATCGATAAAGACATAAGAAGAAACACAAAAGTTAGATTCCTCAATAGACATAGTTGAGGTAACTATCCTTAAGGTGGCCATGACCATGCACCCACGGGTAAAGCCAAAATCTAGTAGTTTGACCATTAATGATAGCACAATAACTATTGACCTCCGCACAATGCTAAACTTTGGTGATACTTCTCCAAACACGAATGGCACAATGGTATAGGAAAGTTTGTTCCTTGTAATAAGAGTACTTGGTGCGAAAAAATTTCACCCAAAGTTTATCGAGACGGGTAATCATAGACCATGTTAACTTCATCATAAATGCTTGGTTAAGGGTGTGAAGACAATGAAAACCAAGACCACCCTCATTCTTTGGCTTACTAATGTTTTCCCAGCAAATTAAGTGACATTTTCTCTTGTCATGAATACCCATATAAAGTTTCTACAAATGTGTTCCGCCTCATCACTAACAGAAACATGAATGCAAGTTGCTTGGACAATATAACCAGGGATACTTGTAAGAGAAGATTGAGCTAGAGTGATTCTTCCAACAGAGGAAAGAGAACTATCCAACCAGACAATGTTTTCCTCATTTTGTCCAACTTGAAGGTGAAAGCGTTCTTTGAATTGTGATCATGAACAGGGACGGATGCATGTTGTAGTGTTTGTGGGCTTGTGCCCACACAAAGTTTTTAGAAACAATTGGTAGTATAATGTACTAATAGTTGACATTTTAATCACATGAACCACACTTATAATCACATGAACCACACTTATAACAAATCATTTCTCTCTTGGCCTACACTTATAATCATATACCTCAAACTATTATGAAAAATTGGATACGAAATCAAATCGGGGATGACAGGTTAAATGATTGTTTAGTTATTTATATAGAGAAAAGTTTTTTTTATTGATATTGAAAATGCGAAAATCATTCAAAGTTTCCATAATATGAATAATCGTAGATGACAATTACTAATGTTACAAATGTTTATACAACTATTCAAAAATCCTAAATCTGTTACTGATCATGAATCATATGAGCAGCAACATATATACCTAAGTCAGAAGTCAGAAGTAAGGATTATACCAAGAAGTCATTCTATCATGACTAACAATATTAACTTTTCTATTTTAAAAAAAAACAATATTAACTTTTATTTCACACAACTATTATATGATTACCTAAACTAATAAAATGGGTATAATTAAATGCAAGGGGCAAACAAAATACACTATGTGATGAAAATTGTATTAATAGTTAAAATATTCCAGAAAAGTTATATATACTGCGAAAAGACGTGAACACGTGCTCGTCTTTCTGCTTGTTTTATTGCGCTAATATTTGAAAATTATAAACGTTTATTTTTATTAAATTTTGATTTTGATTAAAACTAAAACTAAAAATGTTCATTGCTTTCAAATTATCACAATCAAATTAACCATGATTATATATTTCAATGACACCAACAACAATCTTTATTTATAGAAAAAATTGTTTAATGGTGAAAAATATATTTTTTAAATATTACAAACATATTTTGATTAACATTAAAATTATATATAAACATAAAAATAAAATTAAACATAATGTATCATAATATATTAATAATTGAGTTATATTTCCCCTAAAAAAATGAGTTAAATTTATACTTTTTTTTTTAGGAAGAGTTAAATTTATTCATGATCTCTATTTTCCAGTGGAGATTGAATATTAAAATTGATTTGTAGAATGACGAACCTGATTGACAATATTTGACTACGGAGAATATTTTGTCATTTATAGATTTGGCCCAAATCCTACAATTTTGAAGACGAAATCAACGATGATTCACTCAATTAATATTGTTTGGTATAGGTTTTTGATAGGATGATTTGATTTTTTTTTTTGAGGGAGACAAAATAGAAATTTTAGATCATGATATAAATAATACGCGAGTAACAAGAAATAAGATAATTAAGGAGATTGCCTTATCTATTTCAATATATTGAAATACATTATAATATAATTAAAAGATTTAAAAGACTTTATTTTATGCTTAGGTATCTATTTTTTTTGAGAGAATGCTTAGGTATCTATTAAAAAATTATATTTTCATTTTTACAAACCAAGTTAAATTATAAAAAAGAGTAACAATTACTCCTTCAAAAAAAAAAAAAAGAGTAAAAATTACAAAAGTTAAAAGAAAAAACGAAAGAACAAGGGAAAAGGGGCAGAAAGCTGCTGCTATTTTTTGCTAAAGAAAAAAAAAACTAAACCTATTGATGCTAAAATAAAAATAAATCAAAAAAAAAGAAAGAGATTAATGGTAATGCCATTCAGAAAACTCTATATACACCCTACATGATAAATTATTTGTCTTTCTTTTATTTCTCTTATTGTCTTCGATCTATATTCACTACATTACAAAAACTCTAAAATACCCCTATACATTAATTACGAAAGCTCTATAAATACCTCTATACATTAACAAAGAAAAATTGGTGAGAATTATACCACTCCATTTTCAAAGGATTAGTAACTCTACACTGGTAGAGTCCTAAGTCTTAGGTAAGTTTTCTAATATCTTTATTGGTGCTTGCACCTTTCATTACGCTTTTTCTTTTTTCTTGCTCTGATGTGCCTTCCATTTCCCTTCTCTAGGACTATAGTGGTGTGTGTTAGATGCCATGTTTGTGTTTTTAGCCTTTTTACTGAAACTCACGTTTCGATTATTCTAATGTTCCCCTTTGCTATTTTTAACTAGTTTCAATTGTTTTGAGAGATATAAAGATGGCTAGGGTGCGAATGTTTTTCTTTTTTTTAGAAGTTAAAATGGATTAAAAAAAAAATAGTTTCAAAAAACTATGGCGAGAATGTTTGAGAATAGGGTAATGAGGGGGGTCAAGGTTCGACCCCAACCCTAAGCAAAAAACTAAACGGTATATAATGACTCTTAAAAAGAAAAATAGTTTCAATTTTTTAATTCACGTAAGAACACCCTAATTTTAAGATGAGTATAGGTGCTTGAATTGGATGTCGGGTTTCATAAAAAATTCACTATGATACATATATACTTTTTTATTTTATTTTATAAAATATGATACATTTATACCAAAAGAGATTAAATTTTTATTTTCGTCAAATCTCCTTTTTTTTTTACAAAAACGAGTTTTTTTTAACAAAAAAAAAGTGAGTTTTTAATAATAGCAAAATGTTGCATATAGTAATAGTAATATCTGAAATGGCAAAAAGCACAATATTCTTGATACCACTTCCTTATTTGAGCATCGTATATCACGTTGAAATTTATAATTACTATAAATATGATTAGAATCTTCTCAATAACTTTTTTTTCCTTTCTTGTTAATTATATTTCCATATCCAATTTCGAATATCTCGGAGTACAAAGATATAGAGAGACATAAAATAAAACGGTTTCGTGTTGCCTACGTTATCGTGTCTTAACCGGTTTTGTCAAGTAAACCTATTTTCACTTTCTACTGTCCGGCTTCCCCTATAAATTCAAGCTCTCTATCACTTGCTCAATTTTTTCCTTCCCTTACTCTTTTTCCGTTGAAGCCGTCAACCAACCACCGTTGTTTAAGTGGAGAGATCTCACTACGCCTCACTGTTCCCGTCGTCCTCGTTCAGGTTCTCTCTCTTTTGTTGAAGCTGACAAAGTATTACACAGACGCACTTGTTTACACTTAGTTTTAGAGAAGGTTTTTAGAATATATTGAATGAATCCATTTTATTTGATCGCCATAGGTTATTTATTTGTATACACATTGTTAGTTTCAAATTGAATCTACTAAAAAACTCACTAACCAATACTAACTAAAAGCGAAATTAATCTTTCTTTTGCTTACTTGATTACCAAGAAAGTGAAATTTGGTGCTTGCCTTCTCTAGGGCCGGCCCAAGGGTTACGACTACTAAAGCTAGGTTCTACCAAGAAAAAATTATTTTTCATTAGGTTTAATAAGCAAAAAAACATATGTAGACAAGAAAAATTTTAGGTCTCACTTACTATTGAAAATTATTTTTCATTTTCATTAGGTTTAATAAGCAATAAGAAAAAATTTAGGTGTCACTTACTATTGAAAATTATTGGGACGACATTGTGCTATTCCCATGAGCCATGAGATCATAATCTATTGTTGCTTTCAGATACCTTAGTATTTTTTTAGATGCTAGCATGTGAGAAAGATCATGTATGTGCTTTACGTTTCCAATGCCATCAATGTTTTTATTTTTTTTCATTTTGTTTTATTATAGATTTAGGTTTTTTGCTATTTTGGTTGTTTGTAAAATGTTTGTTTCTGATAAAGGAATTCGATTATTGGAGAAATGAACGGGCTTGTGGGAATGAGGAAAATCAAGTCTCAGTGTTCGATCTCTGGAATGAACGGGCATGTGGGAATTAGGAAAATCAGGTCTCAGTGTTTGCTCTCTGAGATGGATGCTTTTGATCTCTCTGGCTTGCTTGACAATCCAAGGCTAAATATAGAGAGACAGAGATCAGTTGATGACAGTTTACTTGGTGAACTGTCCATCGGAGCAAGATCATTTTCATCTGCTCAGAACTCGTTTGAGCCTCAGCCAATGCTAGCCGATGCCTGGGAATCTCTCAGGAAGTCTCTAGTCTATTTCAATGGCAAACCTGTAGGCACACTTGCTGCTGTTGATCATCAATCAGAAGAAGTTCTAAATTATGATCAGGTTAGTGAATTCCTTAATCAGTACTAAAATTGTTTGCGATGGCTTCCATGCTGTGAATAATTGTTTCTGCTCACATTGAAGAATGAGTATGACATTTGATGATAAATTTTTGCTTTTTAGGTTTTTGTTCGCGATTTTGTCCCAAGTGCTCTAGCCTTTTTGATGAATGGTGAACCGGAAATAGTTAAGAACTTCTTACTGAAGACGTTGCGTCTTCAAGGGTGGGAAAAAAGAGTAGATAAATTTAAGCTTGGTGAAGGTGTGATGCCGGCTAGTTTCAAAGTCCTTCATGATGCTGTTAGGAAAACAGATACTCTTATTGCAGATTTTGGTGAAAGTGCAATTGGAAGAGTTGCTCCTGTTGACTCTGGATTTTGGTGGATCATTTTGCTTCGTGCTTACACAAAATCTACTGGGGATTTAACTCTGTCTGAATCTGATGATTGTCAAAAAGGAATGAAACTTATATTGACACTATGCTTGTCAGAGGGGTTTGACACATTCCCAACTCTCCTTTGTGCTGATGGATGCTGCATGATTGATCGAAGAATGGTAAGGCATAATTTGTAGCTGTTTCTCAGTATGTAATATAATTCAAATTGCTAACATTATATACTTATTAAATGTTGTTCCTTGAATTCTATTGCGTAACATTTTCAAATTTAAGGTTCATGTTTATGTAAATACAATTAGTTTTGTTGTTACAAGGCGTACTCTTATTCAACTATGTCAAATTCATAAAATGACGACTCAACGCATAATTGAATGATAACCGAAATTTTTCTATGCACATGATTTTAAACTCTTGAATATAAATTTGGGTGATTTTCAAGTACTTGCATACTTAATTAATTGTTTCCTTTTTTTTTTCATGCAGGGTGTTTATGGATATCCTATAGAAATTCAAGCACTTTTCTTCATGGCATTGAGATGTGCTTTGTCAATGCTCAAACAAGATACTGCTGATGATAAGGAATATGTAGAGCTTGTTGTGAAGCGTTTGCATGCACTAAGTTTTCACATGAGAAGCTACTTTTGGCTTGACTTCCAGCAACTAAATAACATTTATCGGTACAAGACCGAGGAGTATTCACATACTGCAGTAAATAAGTTTAATGTTAATCCGGATTCAATTCCAGATTGGCTGTTTGACTTTATGCCAAAATGCGGTGGCTACTTTATCGGAAATGTCAGTCCGGCTCGAATGGATTTTCGATGGTTTGCTTTAGGAAACTGTGTTGCAATTCTATCTTCTTTAGCAACTCCAGAGCAGTCAACGGCAATCATGGATCTTATTGAAGCTCGTTGGGATGAGTTGGTCGGAGAAATGCCGCTAAAAATTAGTTACCCTGCATATGAAGGTAAAGACTGGGAAATCAATACCGGGTTTGATAACAAAAATGTCACTTGGAGTTACCATAATGGAGGATCTTGGCCAGGTTTTCCCTTTCTCTCATCATGCTTATTTATTCTTACTTTAAAGAAGTCCATTTAACTCGGGACTTTGTCCAAATAGCTTCATCTTTGCAAAACTAAAACCAAAGTGATATTTGGAACAGAATGATAATGCATGCCATACCTTTGATTTTGAGCTGAGTTTAGGTTTTATATTATCTGTATTTTGATGTTCAAAGAATGCAACTATTTTCTTCCGATGAATATTGATGTCAAACTATGTTTATCGGAATCATTTTTAACGGTTCCTTCGATATAGTATGATGTAGAATAGAATTGTAAACATACATAGTTTTGATATCCTTACCTCTCTTACTTCTCATTTTGTTTCTTGCTCTTGAGTGCAGTGCTCATGTGGCTAGTAACTGCTGCTTGCATCAAGACAGGGCGTCCTCAAATAGCAAGACGTGCAATCGAACTTGCTGAGAATCGTTTGCTGGAGGATGGATGGCCTGAATATTATGATGGTAAGCTTGGAAGATACGTTGGTAGAAAAGCAAGAAAATACCAAACATGGTCTATTGCAGGTTATCTGGTTTCCAAGATGATGCTGGAGGATCCCTCACACTTGGGGATGATTTCCCTTGAAGAAGACAAGCAGATGAAACCAGTGCATAAAAGATCATCTTCTTGGACTTGCTAAATTATTCTGGTGATAGGTGCAAGAAAGAAAGAGAATAGAGAAAAACTTAGAAGTTTGAAATTTTTACTAGTATTTTGCAATGAGTTTTTTTTTTTTATTAATAAGCGATACTAATCGTTGTTTTACTATTGCACAATGCGTTTCATTTTTACTATTACGCAATGTGTTTCGCTTGCTTCCATATACAAGGAAGTAAGCTTTTTTGGCAGTAACTATTTCAAAATATTTTGGACATACTCTTGTGTTTAAGTTTATTAAATTATCCTTTTACTCTTTCTAGGGCCTTTTATAAGGATGCCATGTCATTTTATCAAGTGCAACTAGGGTAACTTTTGTTCTACGCAAGTAGACAACAGTTCTTTGCAGCTTTAAATAAAAAGAGTTAAAGGTTTTTATATTTATAATGTATGGGATATTATGTTTTTCAAAAACTTTTTTATTTTAAAATATTTTAAGCAATGCTCTTTAACAACACCCTTGTTTTTATTGATTAGAAAAACATGATCAAAGTAGTCATAATTGCTCGGTATTTTTGCAAATGTATGTGTAATTTCATAACAAGTGTTTTTTTCTTGATATATTTGTTTCTTCTTCTATTAAGGCCCTCATGTGTTATATGCCTCTTGAATGACCTTGACTTCACTTTGTTTATGTCTTCACTTTTGTATTGAATTTAATTGTATTTGATTTTGTAATTCTTACCATCATCCGTTCATAGTAAACCACTACGGCCTCTCTAGGACGCTCTCAAATACATCCATAAAATTATGAATATTTTAAAATTATCCCCGACTCTGTCAAACATTGCTCATTTTTATCCTTTTGTCAATGTCTGTTGATTAAAGCGTTCATCCCTCCGTCAATGTCAATTTAGTCTCTATAATGTACAATGTACTATCAATATGATCTCTATAGTGTATAACACATGGTTTCACTATGTCTCTCTCGTTTTCCACAACTCAAAAGCTAGCTTGTTGGTTTTGGTCCATCATGTAACGCCCTATTTATTTATTTGATTATTTTGGTTGAGTTTAGAGTCTTTTATATGACTTATATGATTTATGTTGATAAGTGACATGTTGTTGTGTA
>Ga0315915_1006484_pt1 | contig 14271 bp, 5 predicted proteins | sample MpolbnodulesMG_FD_207738 | JGI IMG/M metagenome (GOLD analysis project Ga0315915, IMG submission 207738) | Medicago polymorpha root nodule microbial communities from Los Angeles, California, United States - branched nodules | ecosystem: Host-associated > Plants > Roots > Nodule | place: USA... | reverse complement strand
TTGAACAAAGTTGTTGATTTTGAAATAATTTTCCGCTGCGATATAAATGAATTTTTGACAGGGTTGTTTTGATAAATAGTAACTTTACTCTATTTATGTTTTAAAAGTAGTGTGACATTCCGTTTTATGTTGAATACTCTGGTTACTTGTACTATTTACATTGTTGGGAAAACGGGGTGTTACACTCTATGTTTGTTACTAATCTTTTCAAATTACTATTTGCACCTCTCGAATTTGTTGCTATTATTTCTGTAACTACACCGTCTTATTATTCACACTCCCCTCTGGTTAAATCATTAAAGCACTATTCATCTCACTAACTACACCTCTTTTCTACCCAATTTTACTAATCCCCGTTCGCACTCTAATTTCTTATTCTCTCTAAAAAAACTCTATTTTCTTTCAAAATATTATTTTCTCTCACTCTTTAATCGACTAACCAACTCACCTACTTTCTCCTTGCCTATTTTTCCAATAAATACGAATATTTAAATTAATACTACTTAACAACCAATACTAATAATAACATTAATACTAATATTATCTAATAATAATATTAATAAACTAATATTAAAAATTGGGGTGTTACACTGTAAATTCATCACCAATTATTCATGATACACAAACAAATTATATTGTATATCCACACCATATATAGGATTTGAAAAGCCTTGCGTCTTCTCATTAATAGACTCTATTAAGAATACCACCTATTGTACAAAAAAAAAAAAGAAAAGAATACCACCTAATAATTCATTGCAAATACAACACAACTACTCAATGTAGCTGAGTTTGCATGAAAAATAGGGTAGCCGAGTTAACAAAAAGCCACATAAATAATTAGGGTGGTCGAGTTTGCATGGAAATTAAGGTATTCTGTCTTGTAAACGTATTAAATAAGTGTACAACTTGCCAAAAAAAAAGTCCACAAAAACAATAGAGATATACAAACGATGACACAATCAGATAGAAATGAAAAGCTCATCAGTGAGGAGAAATATTAGGGATTACTGCAATTTAGAGAGAATTTGTTAGGTTAAATTGGTGCACTACATTTTAAATGGAATTTGTTAGGTTAAATTGTTACTAACCTAATACAATATTTTAGAGGAAAATTATTAGATTAAGTTGTTGCAGAGCTAATAAAATTAATAAATAAGGATAAATAATATGCAAGATTCTTAATTGGAAGATACACCAACGACATATAAGGAACATTTCTGATTTTGGTCGTTGTAGGAAGAGAGAGAGAATAGAAACTAGAAAGAAGGTAGAAAGAACCACGGGGAATTGGCCATCATCAATCAAAATGTATTTAAAGCACAAATTAATAAACTAAAATATAATGAACTTGTATATTCAATAATGTAAAAGTTTAAGAATTTATATTTTCAATACAAAATGTATTTATTATTTATTTTTTTAGTTCTTTAACTTGTGTTCTAAGGACACAAGTTAGCATGACCCATTTTTTTAAGTAAAGCAAATTCGTTTCATATCATCGTAAATAATGAGAGCAATACAAATAAGAGGATCATAAAAGACATTTGGGTCATGTTAACCGATGTCCCCGGGACACTAGTTAAGAGAACCAGAAAAAGAAAGTTTTAAATTAAAAGTAATACTCGTTTTTAGACATTTAATGAGTTGACTGCACAAGTTTTAATATCATATTGCTATATTTACTTCCTTAATCAATGCTTCAGGAGCACCGATTAACATTATCCAAAACATTTAGGTTAAAATTGTAATAAAGACGTCGGTTCTTGTAAGTTTATGTTTACGAACGTCTTTATTTGACTGCTCTTGAACATGCTAAATTGTAGCTAGTATTGGAGAAAACAAGTGACCTACAATTAGAATAAAGCACCTACCTTATAATCGGAACAATTTACAATCATATTTAACAGATTTCTGAAATCATATTATTTTATTTAATGTAATTTGAATTTAATTTTACGAGAACAAATAAAAGTTTATTTTTTGAAAAGATGATTCTTTGAAACATCATTAAACAAGTGATGATGGTTGCACTATCATAAAAGAATATGCCAAACACTAGACAATAGTGACGGTGGTTGTACTTGCATAAAGTACATTAATATATATGAAGTGATTTAGATATGAGCTCAGGTTTCCCCGGCCCTATGTATCTCTAAGGATCTTAGAGAATCAGAGCTACGTATGTATTTCTAGTTTAGTCTGAGTTTGGACTTAGGTTTTACTGTTTAAGTGAGGGATATATTTGTAGATGTGGCAGACGACCTCTTTTCTAATTGTCAGGGAAGCCTCTCTTGGATATCTCATGTGTTTGTTATATGAGTTGGCATGGTATTTCTTATTCGATAGATGACAATGAGTTGGTTATTGTGCGTTGGTCTTATCCGATATTTGGTGACAAACTTATTGTCCTAGATCGCCTTTTGAGACTATATTTATTATGTCGGTCCACAACCCTTAAACACGAAGTGATTAAGTTTAATTATGGCGCGTTTTAGTTAGTTTAGTCGCCCTTTAAGACTATATTATTTTATGACAATTCAATGGTTATGTATAAGGTGGTGTTCGCTTAACACAACTACAACTTTCGATCAATATTATAATAAATAATGTATTTTTTCTAAATAAATCTAAAAAATTATTTTTTTAAGGGCTAAGATGTAGATTTTTTTTCTAATAAAGATCGGATGACATATAAAACTACCCCGTTTTTAATTAAGGGATTTGCCAGAATACACCCACTGATTTTTATGTGGGAGTATTTTAGCAAGCTACACCTTAAGGTGCATTTAACTATTTTTTAGTTATAACTTGCTAAAACACACATTCTAACAAATAAGTGGTTGTATTCTAACAAATGCCTATAGGAGGTGCTAACATACGCCCACTTATTTTTTTAGAATGTGTGTTTTAGCAATATTCACCTTAAGATGTATTTAACAACTTTTTAATTATATTTTTGTTAAAACACTCCCACATAAAAATTAGTGGGTGTATTCTACCAATCCTCCTTAATTAATTCATCAATGAATTTGTTAGTCAGATCATTAGGCAAACCCAAAAAAAAGAATCTTGAGAAAAGCACATCAATCAACTCACAGAACATTAATTAATAAATTATTACATTTCGTTTCGCCGCGGTAGAGCATAGGAATCCAAAGATTCCCAGTTCCCACTAGGCCACTAGTACTTTTTTTTTTTTTGACAAATAGGCCACTAGTACTAGTAGTAACAACTTCACAATATTTAGTAAAAAAAACTTCACAAATTTTTCCTTAAAAGAAAAGAAGAAAACTTCACAATGATACTTTTATCGCTGAAAAAAAATTGTCCTCATATTTACTAGCGAAAAGACGAACATTCACGTGTCTGTCTTTCCGTTCTTTTTATTGCACTAATGTTTGAAAATTATGAACGATATATTTTATCAAATTTTATTTTTGATTAAAAGTAAAAATATAAATATTTTTTTCTTTCGAATTATAACGAATAAACTAACTATGATTAACTATTTCAATTACATCAACGATATAACAAAAAAATATAATTAAATTTTATTTTTTTAATGACATTAACAACAATCTTTAGTATACAAAAAGTTGTTTAAAGGTATGATTAAGATAATAAAAAAGTAAGTTTAAATATATGTTACACTTTTTAAAAGATAAATGAATAAAAATTTGAGATATATTTATACTCATATCGTTCTTGTTACATTTTTTTAAATATTTTATTTTATTCTTATCTATTTGTTACATGTATTATTTCATTTGTATTGAAGATTAAGGGCATTTTTGAAAAGAGAAAAAGTCGAGTTCCTGGTTCATTCTTAATTCAATTAGGTCATCTTCAATGGTCTGATTGATTATATGATATCGTTAGTCGGTTGGGTCCGTTCTATGAGAATCTTTTTAAGAACTAAGATTCTTATCTATGATGTGTTAACAATGACAAATCAAACTTGAACGAATGTTCAATGATTAATCAAATTGTTCACTGACAAATCAAACTCACAGCTGTTATCCTAACAATTATTAATTAAATCAAATCAAACTTCCGTTATTTGAGAATCTTCTAAGGAATAACTTTCCTTTTCTTAAAATCTTCTAAAGACTATCTTTTGCTCTTTGATAATCTTCTAAAGATTAACTTCCGTTCTTTGAGAATATCTCAAATACTAACTTTCGTTCGTTTAAAATCTTCTAAAGACTACTTTTCGTTCTTTGAGAATCTTCTAAAGACTAATTTATGTTCTTTTAGAATCTCCTAAAGATTAACTTCCGTTCTTTGAAAATCTTCAAAAGACTAACTTCCGTTCTTTGAGAATACCCTGAATTTTAAATTCCGTCCTTTAAGAATCTTCTAAAAACTAAAATCCGTTCTCTGAGAATATCCTGATTACTAACTTCCGTTCTTTTAGAATCTTCTAAAGACTAACTTCTGTCATTTGAGAATATTCTAAAGAATATCTTTCGTTCTTTGAGAATCTTTTTAAGACTAATTTTCATTCTTTGAGAATCTTCTAAAGAATAACTTCTGTTCTCTTAGAATCTTCTAAAAACTATCTTTCGTTCTTTGAGAATTTTCTAAAGACTAACTTACGTTCTTTTAGAATCTTCTAAAGATTAATTTCTGGTCCTTGAAAATCTTCAAAAGACTAACTTCCGTTCTTTCAGAATGTCCTGAATACTAACCTCCGTTCTTTAAAAATCTTCTAAAAACTGAGTTTCGTTCATTGAGAATATCCTGAATACTAACTTCCTTCTTCTAGAATCTTCTAAAGAGTAACTTTTGTTCTTTAAAAATCTTCTAAAGAATAACTTTCGTTCTTTTAAAATCTTATTCTTTGAGAATCTTCTACAGAATAACTTCCGTTCTCTTAGAATCTTCTAAAAACTATCTTTCGTTCTTTGAGAATTTTCTAAAGACTAACTCACGTTTTTTAAAATCTTCTAAAGATTAACTTCTGGTCCTTGAAAATCTTCAAAATACTAACTTCCGTTCTTTCTGAATATCCTGAATACTAACTTCCGTTCTTTAAAAATCTTCTAAAAACAGAGTTCCGTTCATTGAGAATATTCTGAATACTAACTTCCTTCTTTTAGAATCTTCTAAAGAGTAACTTCTGTTCTTTAAGAATCTTCTAAATAATAACTTTCGTTCTTTTAAAATCTTCTAAAGACTAACAAACTTTTAGAATATTCCGTTATTTATTTTCCTATATATTATAAATCTTAATTTGTCAAAAAAATAATTAAAAACAATGTTTAATTGTTTATCGACGCCAGTTTGAATTAAAAAACAAGCAACTTACGGTAATCTATATGGTACTCTCTCTGTTTCTTTTTAAGTGTCGTTTGACTATGGATTTAGCGTTCCTATTTAAGTATCCTTTTGATATTTTAAGGGTACAATTTGTTAGGTATACCATTTCTCAATTACTTCAATAAAACTAATTAATGACATCTATTTGAAAAGCTAAAGTTTATTATTTTTAAACAAAATTTGTTTTTTTTTCAAACAAAGTTTATTTTTTGTTATCTTCAACATTCAAATGTATGTCATACAATGTGAATTTAATATTAAAGAAAAGTTAAATTTTTCTTAACTTTTTAATTTTTCTTTCAAATATTTTTTTCTTAACTTTTGATTAATGTGAAGTTGAGATGATTTTTATTTTGCTTTCATAATTATTAAAAAATATGTGTACAATATCTAGATTATTGATAATTTTTTGTTACGAGAGAGATAAAGTGTGTTAAAAATATAAGAATTTGTTGAGGAAATTAACAATTGTTTGTTTATAAGGAAAGATAACACGTAAACTTATTGAACAGAGAAAATGTGTAAAAATAAAATAAAATATATTGGTGGATTAACACGAGGGTATAATAGAAAAAAACATGCAAAAATACATATTTCTTCAATTTTGTGTTACTATTCTAAAACGATACATATAAAAAAATGGAGGGTGTAGTAAATATTAAACTAAGAATTGATTTATTTTTAAAACATAGTTAATATATATTAATAAAAGAACGGAGAGTGCAGTATATATTAAACTAAGAATTAATTTATTTTTATCTGAATATTGTTAATATATTAATATAAATAGTTGGAAATACTTAACATCTTCAACAAACCAAGAAAAAGAGGATAGATGCCAAATATGAATCACCTAAACTGACCTTTGCATTCAACACGAATTACCTAATTGTTATAATACTCATTACCACTAGAGCAGCTAATCTAAGTAAATTAACATACAGTAAGTTAAAAAAAAAAAAGTTATAATGCATCACGCACCGTAGGAGACCCATTGATGCTACATATGGGAAACGACGCGCTGAACATCTCCCTCTTCTGCATACATTTTTTTCTTTTCTCCCCTAATAGACATTTTTTTACTATATTCCTTCCTTCTTTTTTTTTACCAGAATACCCCTCCGTTTTCACTATCATTTTTTGGAAAACTCTCCCCTAATGGATATCTTTACTATACCCCTTCCTTCTTTTTTTTACCAGAATACCCCTCCGTTTTCACTATCATTTTTTGGAAAACTTTCTTTAATTTTATCGTTTTTAAAATTTAAAGTAGTATTAAGTATTATTTTGTCAAATTATATTTAACTATTCATATGAAATAGATAATAATAAATAATTATGAATAATATAGATATATGTCAAATAGTTATACTAAAAATAGTAAAATAATCGATTTCCTTGGAATTAAATATGTTACTATAGTTGTTATAAAATTATATAACTTGAATTTCAGTGTATATAAAAATTTTCTTCCACTTTGAGTTCTCATAAATATTCTTGTCAATATTTTAGTATTGTTAAAAATTAAAATAAACTAAGATCTTATCATAATATTGTCAAACTTTGCATATACGATCTCTTTGTTCGGATAGTAATCTATGCAAAATTAAATTTTACGTTTAGATTTCTGTTATTTTGATTTATTGAAATCCAAACGTTTAAAAAATTTATATTTAATCCATCTCTAGTTACAAAATTTAAGTTATTGGTGCAATATGTGTATGTTTGTCTAGAAACATCTTCATAAAATCATTTAATAATTCAAAGAATAGACGAGTTGACTTAAGAGATAAGTTTGTTGACGGAAAAATTGACTTTTTTTAACCGTTGACGGAAAATATTTTATAAATTAAAAGTCAATTTTTTTATATAGATTATATAGAATTAAAAATAAAAATTAAAAATTTTATATGGAGTAAAAATATATTTAACCTATCCATATAATTAGACTCAATTAAACTCAAATGGGTAATGAGCTCCACCGAAAACAAATTGTTTAGAAGAAACATAATTCTATTCTTAAGTAGATTAATTTTTTGGCTGAACTAGCATTTTATTTACAAAATGGGGGGTTAACACAAAAAGTTAATATAATTAATGTAAAATTGATTAAATAAAAATAGAAAATTAAAAAAGAAGAGAATAAAAAATAAGAATTAGGCGTGTGCAATGTGTGCATATTTTCCTAGTGGGACAAAGACGCGACGACCCGAATGCGCGAACGAAATCTTTTTGTCGTGAATCTCAATTTTTATCCTTTTCTTTATTATTATATAAATGAATCTCTATCTTCTTCTTTTCACTTTCATTCATTTTCATTTTCAGTTTAACCAAGAAAAAAACATCATCATGGAACAACAACAATTGAACTTAGATTTGACTTTAGCCTCTGTTCCAAAAACCGTTTCTCATTTCCTCAACAACGTTGTTCAAACCAAAGACATGTCTCAGAAACTTTCAATGCTTGATGACTTAGTTCATAGCCTGGAAGAAGAAATGAAGAAAGTTCTTGCTTTCAAACGTGAACTACCACTTTCCATACTCCTCCTTAATGATGGTAATTAATCTGTTACTTAATTTTTTGTGTTGATTATTGTCTTTTGGATTTAACCTTTTTTTTTTTTTGTTAATTGATGTAGCTATAGCAAGATTGAATGATGAAAAAGAAAAGGTTGGGTTGATGAAAATGGATGATTTGAAAGAAAACTGTGATAATAAGAAGAATTGGATGAGTTCAGCTCAGCTATGGACTAATCAAACAAAATCGGTAATCTTAATATTTTATAAATTAGTAAATTCCCCTTTTTTTAATTGTGATTTTGTTTTAATTGAAGTGAGATTTGAGATAAATTTTTTATTTTGTAGAAGAATGAAGGTGATGATGATAGGATTTTGTTAGAGAAGGCTAATGTTGGAGGGGTATTTATGGGATTTAATGAAAATCTGTTGAAGGAGGTTTCACAAGCTAAGAGCTTCAGTTTGGTGTCTGAAGTGAGTCATGGAAATTCTAAGAGTGGTGGTGGAAGTTCTGGATCGTCTTTGTTGCGTGTTGAGATACAGAATCAACCTCAGCCGCCGCAACCTTTGCAGCAGAGTTCCAGGAAACAAAGGAGGTGCTGGTCATCGGAGCTTCATCGCCGATTTGTTGATGCACTTCAACAGCTTGGTGGAGCACATGGTAAATTGTTTGTGTTCAGACTTCAGATTGTTTTTATTGTTAATTAGTCGTGTTATGTGAGTCTTGAATTATTATGGTGTAGGAATTTTCTTAGTCTCTATTTTGTTTTGGATTTAGGAATAGAATTGATTCTCTGATTTGGAATTGAAGTTGCTGGTCTTATATTGGGTGGGGGGAGTAATCTGGATTACTTGCAGTTAGGAAATATGTGGATTATGTTTAGTTGATTGATCTTAGTCGTTGGATGGAGATCAGATGATTCTACATACATGTAAAATGGTTCAAGTTGAAATCCAAGTCGTCTGATCTGCATCTTACAATCGAGGCAACAACTACAGGAATCCAATTCTTGTGCATATGGATCAAGATTACATGTAGTTAGGGATTAGTATAGTCACAACTCACATAGTTGTTATAACTTAGAATTGTTTGATTAAAATTGGACGGTTTCATCTTGCTGACTGCAAGAATTTCTGACTATATATAGGGTGTGTATGAGCCTAACTGGTTTTCTTTTTTGTAGCAGCCACTCCTAAGCAAATTAGGGAAAAGATGCAAGTGGATGGATTAACAAATGATGAAGTGAAAAGCCATTTGCAAGTGAGTGAGAGAATTTTATTTCAGAACCTAAACCATCCATGATTAATATCAATATTAGTTTCTGCATATTTGTATCGTTTATTGATCATTATGCCATGTCAAACAATTTATGTAGTGCATTTGTATGGTTATGCAGAAGTATAGGCTTCATGTTAGAAGATTCCCAGTTTCTTCAATCCAGGAGGCTAATAAGTTAGCCTTATATATGGCTCAAGATCAATGTGAAGATATATCGAAGGGAAACTTCTCCGAGTCTGTTTCTCCACAGGGTCCTCTTACTCCTCTTCTCCTTGGTGGATCTGTTCATGGTCTCTCAAGCCATGGAAGAAACAGTATGGATGCAGAAGATGAACAATCAGATTGCAGGAATTGGAAAAGTGATCAGGAGCAGCAACATGAAGCTGAATAAATAATCAAAGCCTCTAAATTTTGCTGAGTGCTGACAATATTACAATAAATTAAAACATATAGATGAAGAATGAGAACTTAACATAAAGATAATATATTATATATCTAACAAAGAGAACTATAGAGAGATGAAGTTTTATGCCATAGTGATTTTGTTTTTCATAATTATGCTATGGTTATTTTAGACTGTCGTGGAAAGAGCTGCTGATATATTTTGCAGATTTTTTCCTATCTGATATTGAAGGAGGTTTTTGTTATAACCAGTACAGTTGCATGTAACTGTATTTTATCTATAGTAAAATAGTCATTGATGAATTCTCATGTATGATATTTGCTTCGATTTCTTATGATATTGTTTGGCTTTTAGATATTGAATTTGTGCAAATGGCACAGCACATAGTATGGAATCCACCTAAAAAAATTCCATTTTGGATGTTGTGTTTATTTGAGTAACACTTCGAAAAGGTTCATTGTGTGGACAAAATACTAGTGTTGTTCTCAGCCATCCATCCATGTGCTAGGCTTCTAGCCATATCTTCAGGTTTATTTTGGGATATCTCGATTTGAACATGATCGAGTACAAGCTTTTCTGCTTCATTGATCATAAAGTGCAAAATCTGTCTGGTACCCTATTCTTGATAGCATTAGAATATTGACAGATATTGTGCCTGAATTTTATCGAAATCAATGTGCTTTTGAGCATTTTGGCTGGATCTTATTAAGGATGACACATAAAGTGGATTAGATAGAATATTTAACGGTTGTCAATTTTTTCTGTGTTAAATAGTCCAGCAGCTAAATTTACACATACAAAATGAGAAGGTATTGTTCTCTCAAAAAAAATAAAAATGAGAAGGTATTGTGGTCCAAACGAGGGATCCATCATGTGAAATGTCTATGAGTCTATCCAATCTTGCCCTAAAAATATCTCACAAACTTGGCCAACCCAAAAGGCTACTAAAACAAGGGCTTTTAGCTTTTTTCACTTGAATCAAAACTAACTCATCCCAAAATTTGGTTGGTTCACTCTTGAATGGTCGTGCAACTTGCATTAGTTTAGTTTTAGCTGTCCATTTTCCCCCTTTCCTCTATCATCTTATTAGTGGATGTTCTTGAGTTTGGGACTGCTAATTTTTTTTGTTAGTTAGTTCAATAGTTATAAATTCACCTCTTAGAGTGAATAAATGGTATGTTCGGGATTCAAACCCCAACTTTTGTATATATTATACAATATCCCTACTAACTGAGTTAAGTTCATGGATGACGTTTGAGATTGTTGTTGCTCCTTTTATGTGTGGGAATAATCCACGTTAAAACAACTGAAGAATGATTTTAAGATGAGTTTAGAGCGAAAAATAGTTAGTCAAATTGGCAGATAGACATTTAAAGGTTAGCTTGATTCAAAGCTCAATACAATTCTCGACAATGAGGCATCAAACACACATTCTTTGTTGATAGTCCTAGAAATTTGTGGAGAAAATAAAAGGAGGAAGAGAACCACAACTTTTTTTTTTTGTTTTAAGTATTATTTTCTTTTTAAATTGAATAACATTTGATTACAGAAAAATTAAAAAGATAAAAAGAATATGTAAGACGAACAATTAAAGCCAATACTTCCAAATTGGGGGAAACAAGTAAGGGTGAGATGGAAAGAAGAAAATAACATGACTTTGTTTTTTAAAGAGAGAAAATAACATGACTTAATATCTCCAAACTCCAATCATTAGTTGGTTAATTGTACAATGTTTGATTGGTATTGGGTTTTGTTTTTATTTCATCATTATAACATTATTATTTTTTAGTTTTTATTGCTCATCGCGTGTATATAAATAATTTTTTTTATACTATTAATTAAATTGTACCAAAAAATACTATTGATAAAATAATATCTGTATTTCTTGATATTTTTAACTTTGATTTTCATTGTTCCCTCAAAAAAAAAAACTTTGATTTTCATTGAATATTTTTTTCTTTTCCCTTTTATTTCTTCATTTTTTGACCATATCAAAATTTTGAGATACTTACAGCATTTTATAAATATATATATATATATGTTTGTTTTTTTTTATTTTTAAAATATACATCTCTCTTTTATCTCATCATCTCCTTTCATTTTAAATTTTAAACCAATCAACAATCAAATAATGTAATGACTGAAATACCCTCATTTATGATAAAATTTAAGTTTAAATATGTTTTTTTTTATCCTTATAGATATACAAACTTTTCATTTTAATCCCCCTGAAATTTTTGTTAGATTTTTAGTCTCATAAAAGCTTTTCATCACCACTTTTGATCCATATTTTTTAGTCAATTTATGTTTTGCAATCATATGTTTTAATAAATTTTTTCAGAATGGGTAGATTAATAATTCATATTTAATTCATGTTTTGTTAAAAAAAAATTAAGTTTTTGTAGGAGAGATATTGTACACATTCCAAGGAAATTTCATTAAAAAATATAAAGTTTAAACAAAAATTGACTAAAAAATAAGACTTAAAAGTAGTGGTGAAAAACTTTTATGGATTAAAAGTTTAACAACAATTTAAGCCAGACAATTAAGCTCAAATAGTTAATAAACTTCTCAAAAAAGAATCGTTCCAAACAATTTTTGACTAAATTATGATCGAACTTCGGATTATTAGAGCTCTTGAGAACCGCATAGTTAACGGAAATAAAACGTAAAATATACTCCCTCCGTTCCTAAATATAAGCAAATTTTATTTTTTAGGAACGGAGAGATTATAAACAAAAAATCAAATTTGCTTATATTTAGGAACGGAGGGATTACTTAACTATTAAATTTACACATATATCCTCATAACCCCTAGCCCCGTTCAAAGCTTCTTGCCCTGCAAACTCGCACCGGTACCGACCACCGACCACCAGACGCGACACCGATCACCGTCACTCTCCACTTCTGCTCGTGCTCCGCCGCAGCCACTAACTTTGCTCTGCGAGAGCTTTTTTGCTTAGCCTAAGGTGAACTTTTAACTTTGCGTGCAATGCTAAATTTCGAAATAAACAATTTTTTTTTGCTTTGAGAAGAAATTAATGCGATTATGCTACTTTGAAACTGTTGTAGATAGCGAAAATGAAAGAAATTGTAACAATCCAAGTTGGTGATTATGCCAACTATGTTGGCTCTCACTTCTGGAACTTTCAGGTTTCACTCTCCCCTTCTCTACCTTTCTTTATATTCTTTTTTTATGATTACAATGCCATTAATTTATTCAATTCACATTTTCTTTGCTTTGTTTATTTGTTTCAAATTGTAACCAATTGTTCAAAATGTTTCTTTTTAGTTTTTTCAGTAAGCATTTTTCGTGTTTTTTTTTGTATGACTGTGATGACTATGTGATGATTAATGTGTGTTGAATTTTTAGGATGAGTTGATTGGGTTGGCTGGAGATCCACAATCTGATTCAGTGTTCAAGAATCATGATCTTAACATGGATGTGCTTTATCGTACTGGTCAGACACTACAGGTGCAATTTTCTCTACTTTAACTATTTCGAGAGAAAAAAAAGATCTTGCATGTTATTACAAGTCTCTTGTGGTTTACCTCGAGTGATTGATGAACTTTAGTTATGGTCAAACAATCGGGAGCAACCGAGTTTGATCTTTGTCTCGAACAATCATTGATCAGACTTTACTTATTTCAGGGATGAACTCCATAGGCCCCCCTTTCCCATGAGAACAGGAGGTTTAAGGCCAAAAGAAAAGCCTTTTGGTGCAAGATGGAATATGATCTTGTATGTGGCCTTATCTAGTTGGTCTGTTGCTTATGGTTCTAGATTGAGGTTGCGATTGCGCATTGAACCTTGTTATTGCGGCAAATACAAAGAAATGTAATCGATACACCCACAATCGAGTCTGCACGACGTTGTGGAGACCTCTAAAACCTTTATATTGCTGATGCAGATCATAATTTAGAATTATTGCTTCCATGTGTCATGTCCTTGTTCACCAATGCAAACTTTAAGCATCGGTTACTTAGGTTATTTTAAGTGTTAATTATACTTGAATGTGGAATGACTTTTTTATTTATTAGTAGTGACTAGTGAAAATGGCGACAGATGATCGGAGTTTATTGATTAGAAGCATCAGGTGTTCTATTTATGCTTATACCATCTTTCTTAAATGTATGCAGGGCATCGATACATACACTCCTCGCCTACTCTCAATAAACATGAGAGGTATTCAAATGTATCTTTTGTCAGTTATTTTGGTTCTTAAATGTGTCTTTAGTTACTTAATTTAGTCTTCAAATGTGTTTTTTGTTTGTCAATTTAATCCATAAAATTAATAACAAAAAACGCACTTGGAGATGTGTTTGTAAGTTTTATACATTAAGGGACTATAGTAACATCACATATGGAAGAGTTTTCTCTGCTATGAATTCTATCAAGAATCAAATATACTCATACAAAATTGCATGAGAGATGAAATAGTTAAATGATTGTTTAGTTATTTAAATAGAGATAAACATTTTTGTTGGCATTGTAAATGAGAAAATCGTTCAATGTTTTCAAAATATTAAAATTCGTAGAGAACAATTATAACGTGTACTTATTCTTTTAAAAGGAAAATGTTTTATATAATTAATGCTACAAATTGATATATATGGTGGCCCCTACTCAAAATTTATTTCCCTGAGGGATAGTATTACATTCTCCTGAACCAACAACAGAAGTATTGGTAAAAAATCACAGTACTAGTATGTAGTAGGACCTATTTCATTGGTTCAAAGGTTCAGT
>Ga0315915_1006483_pt1 | contig 14275 bp, 6 predicted proteins | sample MpolbnodulesMG_FD_207738 | JGI IMG/M metagenome (GOLD analysis project Ga0315915, IMG submission 207738) | Medicago polymorpha root nodule microbial communities from Los Angeles, California, United States - branched nodules | ecosystem: Host-associated > Plants > Roots > Nodule | place: USA... | reverse complement strand
TTAGGGACAGAGTAGTAATAATTAAAAATATACAAGTACAAGTGGTCCTAATAAATCTTACAATATGACAAAGTAGATGTAGTTTTCAACCTTCCTAAAAGACAATTAATCCGACTATCCAAAAAAAAAAAAACCTCAAAATACAATCTAGAGAAAACTTGAACTATTCTTAATAAATACATAAAATTGTCAACTTATTCCCAAAGAACCATTCCCAAGATAGCTTCTTAATGGAATCCACCACTTCTTCTACTTTGGGATCCTTTGAGTTGAAAATTTGATATTTTTTACCTTCCAAATAAGCCATAACGCCATATGCCAAATCAACAAAATTCCTCTTATAGCCCCTCACTGGCAGAGCTAAACTTAATTTTTTGAGGTGGCCAAATTTCAAATTGCTTCACAGTTTTTGGAGAATACATTTATGGGAAAATTTATATGAATTTTTTTATTGTGTTTTTCATATGATTCTTAACGACATGTAATTTCTTTAAACTCGCATTTTCTCAAAATTTTGTTATATATGATAAAAAAAAAGTGTATTCTAAATTAAGAAGCATTGGAGAACACTTGGGGTATGTGAATGATGGAGGATTTATGAGGGGATGAATGGATTTACTTTTACTTTTATTTTTAAATCAATTAAGTGCGATCGAAATATCACATGATCATTAATTGTAGTGTTCTTATTTTTTTTTTATAATACAAAATATATATCTAAATATAAACTTAGCCCTCTAAAGCTCTCCCATACAAAACCATCCAAAAAACCCTCTCGACCAAACACTTAAAGAAATGCATCTAAGTTTTCTCTTTATAATTGATAATTCTTAGATAGGCACAAAGATTTAGACATTTCTTTTGATTACAAACATAAAAATACTCATCATATAATTACATAAAAAAATATACATTATTTAATTACTAATTTTTTGCTTTTTTTGTGTGTGTGACTCAATAAATTATCCTGATCTATGTGTTCACACAAGAGTTGCCCATAAATGATACATTATATTAAAAGTTACCTATATTTATGAATAAATTAGAAAATAAAACGGGGAGGCCCAAGGGATAAAACGGGGATCTAAGTTCTAAATATCCCAAGGGATTACTCTCGTCGTTATCACTCTATCGTGAATTACCTATCTATATCTCTTCTACTTCTTCTACTACTTAACTACTTCACCGTTTAAACTCGTCTCTAATTCGGGGGACTTATATTTATCCTATACATCTACCTTAAACACATCCCTTGTCCTTCCTGTTATCATTGTCTTACACTCCCTATTGTCCGGCCATCCTTTAAAAATCATTAAATTCACTTAGATCGCTATCATCCATCTATGTTTTAGACTCGCTGATATCCTGAGGTAATCACTTTTATTTATGCCTACACACACTCCCCCATTTAAATGCATAGTTTAAGGACCATTACTTTTACTCTACTCGCTAACAGTTTGCTTAAATTCACTATTGCTCTCATAGATGTTTTGGAGTTCATTGGAAAACTCAACATGATCCACATGCGGTATTTCAATCATAACTCAAGTTATAAAGGACCTAAAGGATCCCAACCAAAGGCAATTGAAATATCACATTAATACCTCCAACTTCCAAGAAGGAACCTTAATCCAATTCAGAACATAAAGTGGTGGAAAAGATTGGTTTTCTTAAGACTAGGAGAGATGCACCACTGTGCTGAACCATGCGTAGTATTTTAATCATAACTCAAGTTTGTGGAAGTATGAATGAGGTAAAAATAAAAAAAATAAAAATCTAACATTCATATCTACATTTTTCATGAAGAGACCTAAGTTCAATTTGGTACAGAGAAGGGTGGAAAGATTGGTTTTCCCGAACCTAGGCAGATCGCATGACCGTGCTGACCCATGTGTATTATTTTGATCATAAATCACGTTGTAGATGTCTTCTTGAGGTGATATCAGAGCCAATAGAAAGCTAACATCCACATATACAACTTTCATGTTTACACCAAGACCCAGTTCAAAAATAAAAGTGGGTGAAAAACACCCATAATTGGCCGCTAGGCGCCGCGATTAGGCACCTGAGGCACCAGCTCTCGGGTTGTGGACACTAGGCGCCCTTACTATCACGCAACGCTGCGATGTGTCTAAATTCTACATTTTTGAGCTACGGAAATGCTTCTAAATTGCCCTAAATGTCTACTTTAAGAGCCCTTATGATCCCAAACTGTTATGAAACATTACCTAGGATTACTATATCATCCAAACACTACTTTCTCACACAATTTACCCAATTGCATCACTCTTCACTTGATTAATGGCTCTAATTCAATTACCCTAACTTTGTTCTTTTTGATTTTTAAATCTTCAACCACCAAGATAAATTCTCATAAGCATTTCAATTACTCTCTCCCTTTATCCCTTCTACAACCCCAACAAGAAAAATAAACCCTAGAGATGAATAAATTCCACGTTCAGTAATACCGACTCTTCGAACTCCTAACCTTTCTATTTATATTAGGGCCGGTCACTTGTTAAGATTCTCTTCCCCTCTACTCACTATTCTTTTACTCCTCCCCTCCCCCACTTATTAAAAATTTATATTCTACACCCCTGACTCTACGTTATTTTATTTTGACTCCTCCCTTCAATTTAATTAAATTCTCATATTATTCCTCAATCATCATCAATATTCCATTTTCTCAATAACAAAATAATACTCAAGCATAAGCAGCATCAATAATAGTATTAATCAAAACTTCGCCTAATGAATATCAATGAATTAAATAAAAATTAAAAGTTGGGGTGTTACAACTCTCCCCCACTTAAAGAATTTTCGCCCTAAAAAATTACTTGGAGGTAACTGCTCTAGAGAAAACTTCCTCATCCGTTCCTACCCAGCTATACCCATACTTTACCCCTCCAGTTTTAAGTTTAGTTTTAGAAATCCAATTCCTAAACCAACAAAAATTCAGCAAGCTACAGCCTACACCTTAACGCGCCATTCCATCCTCGACATACAACTGTTACCTGTTATATATTAAATCCTTCGAACATTCTCTTGGCTATATCGTAACTCACCATTGGTTTCTTCATGACATGCCCACTCAGATGCTCAACCTACCCTCTAATAATCCAAACGAGGATTTAAAATACAACGCAAGATCGCCTGCACTTCACTCCTACTAGGATAATTCAACTGATCAAAACTTATATCCATCATTATGTAAGTGATTACTACTCAACCTACGTCCTCCAAAAATATCCTTCTCTTTAACGTCTTATGACTATCCATCCAAAACATGCGCCGCCAAATGTTTTTCTTTCCAGCTGGTAAGTAATCTAAACCACATTCGTCCTTCTGCTACAACGTACTCTTCTACAGTTAAACTTACAAGGTCGAACAAAAAATTCTTAACTCATATCACCATCCTAAATTGTTAGACCTCGATACCGAACCAATGCCCCCTATTCTTTCAACCTATACCTAGCACTAATCCAACTCAGAGGGTGTTAGCATAACGTTTAACTTCTCACCTTGAAGACTAAACTTCTCTTCTAAAATGGAATCACTTGTGAAACATCTCTGAGGAGTCGGAGTGTCTCCCCCACTCATTTCTTTTCCTACCAGCAACCTCCTAGTGAAACTTCCACTCTTCCTCGTCAGCCGGAACCTTACGAGGCTCACTACCCTCCTTATTCTTACCCTTCTTCTCTCTAGCACTCTTGTAGTTCCATAATTTTCTCAACTATCTCCCTCTATTCATCCTCTTATGTGCCATCAACAACTAAACAACTATTAACAGAATCAGGCTTCCACTGTGTCTGCACATATGCCGCCTATGGGGATATAACAAAATTATTTAACCTAGGCCGAATGAACCGACCTACTCTGATACCAACTATGTAACACCCTATTTCCCAACGATAATTATTAAATAATAGGAATATATTTATAGTAAGGATGTTACAAATCTCAACATTATATCACAAAATAACAATAAAATGTTTTCTTTTAAAATAAATCCACTGGAGAAGAAAAAAATTATTCACTGATCACATTAATAAATTCATACTTGTCGTTCAATAATCATAAATAGGAAAATAACAAAGTTGATAGTAATATTAAATTTACCATGGAGTGAGTTGTGGAGATGTATATCACGAGAGGTTACTTTTGCTGGGTTTAATGAAGGTATGATGTTTCTACTAGTGAATTTTTTTAGCACCTTTATATTAGGAAAGGAGAGCAGCATGAGTCCTTCTTTCCCTTCCTATACTTACCGCTGATTTTTGGTTTTTTTTTAATAGCAAACTTTATTATTACCTCGTCCTTAAATATAGGATACTTTTGTCAAAACCATGAAAATTATTAAAGTGGGTAGTAATATTAAATTTGTACCATACAATTACTATTATTTTTACAATTTTATCTTTAATAGATAGAGTTAGTTTATGTTTTCAACATAATATTTATTGTTGATTGAAGAAAACGATGCAAAATAAATAATGGTATGTCGGTAAATAAATAATTAATGTAATTGAAAATACCAAATGAATCTTCTAAAAAGAGACAATTTTTTGTTTGTTTTTTGAAAAGGGTCTTAGGGACAGAAGTAGTAATAATTAAGAATAGATAAGTAAAAGTGGTACTAAATCTTATAATATGACAAAGTAGATGTAGTTTTCAACCTTCCTAAAAGGGAATCAATCCGACTATTCCAAAAAAATTAACCTCAAAATACAATCTAGAGGAAACTTGAACTATTCTTAATAAATACACAAAATAGTCAATTTATTCCCAAAGAACCATTCCCAAGATAGCTTCTTAATGGAATCCACCACTTCTTCTACTTTGGGATCCTTTGAGTTGAAAATTTGTAACAACACTATCCTTCATGTCTTTGTCTTTATTCTCTAATATCCCACCACAAGCTGGAGAATGGTAAATGTTGAGAATTCCCAGCTTGGATAGCAGTATCTTGAATGGTTGAGGAAGTAGAGGCTTAGTAAAAAAAATCAGCTAACTGGTCTTTAGAGGAAACATGAAGAAGCTTCATTATTCCAGCTTGAATCTTGTCTCTAACCAAATGGCAGTCAATTTCAAGGTGTTTAGTCCTCTCATGAAACACTGGATTTGCTGCAATGTGCAAAATACTCTGATTGTCATAGTAAAGGACTGGAAGCTTGACTGTTGTGAAATGAAGATCATTGAGTAAATAGAGCAACCACTGCAATTCACAAGTAGCTGCACCAAGTGCTCTATACTCAGCTTCTGATGAAGACCTAGAGACCGTCAATTGTGTCTTGGTTCTCCAAGAGATGAGGGAGCTGCCAAGAAAGAAACATTGGCAAGAAATTGATCTTCTAGAGTCCAAACAACCAACCCAATTTGCATTTGAGAAGCCAGATAAGAAGAGTGAAAAGTGTCTGGGAAAAAACAACCCTTGACCAGGACCCACGCACTGCGATTCAAATCATCTTCATCAACCATGTATCCATCAATGAATTTCAATTTGTTTTTCGCGCCAAAAGCTCGAATCATGGAGCGACTCCATGCGAGGTAATTGGATTCATCTAGGGGAGGAGCAACGAGAACAGAGTTTGGTCCTTCACTCGGATGAACATAAAACACTGATTCAGTGTCAGGTTGTGCGTTGCGAGGCATAATGAAAAACGATGAAGAAGAAAAATTTTGCTGAAATGATTCAAGGAAAACGAAAAAGAATCAAGAACTAGCAAGAAAATCTGCGAAGAATCAATCAACAACGCAAGAATTTTCTGCAACAACGATGGAGGATCAATGAAGAAGATGAAGAATGAAACCGTAACAAACTTTGTAACTAACTTTCTCCATGGAAATGGGAGAAAAGGCTCTAGATACCATGATATGGAAATTAAGAAATGCAAAATGATCTCATTCTCATTAGTTGTAAAGTGTGGTTACATCATCTATTTATAGCCAACTATGATATGCACAATGAGTTAAGATACAATAGTAAAAGATAACTTGGAGCTCAAGTAACTAAGTAACTTGTGGCTCAAGTAACAACACTATCCTTCATGTCTTTGTCTTTATTCTCTAATATCTGGACCATATCTCATCAATACTTTTAATGAGCAAATCGTGCTCCGTGGTCTGTAACGTAAGTAAAATAAGATATCTATTAATATTAATGCTTGTTCTCATGTTGCTGGTCACAAGTATGCTCGGAACGTAGTTATATACAGTCCAGGACCAGATGGAGCAACTATGGGTCACTGGTAAGTTCACTGGCTTGCATAGTTGCATACCAAATTTTAAAGAGTTTTAGTTTTCATAGTTTAAATTGTATTACATCAAAATCATTTACAGGCATGGCAAATATTCTGTTGATGCTATTAATTGATGTTTTTGATATATTGGACCACATTGCAAAAAGAGAGGTCATACAAACACTTTGGAGTTGGAGCTTGGTATTTTTGTGATAATGAATTTTGTATCTTTCAATGAAATGATAATCTGAAGGATTTATTGTTTGTAAAGATTAGCTATAAACACTACAAGAAACTTGACATTTAGTGACAAAAAGAACCGTAGCTAAATGTTATTTTATCGTTTTAAGTATTTAACTCTTAAGTCATGTCATTGTACTTCTCTATAAATATAGACCACATATAACATAATTGTACACAACAATAGAATAATATAATCCTCTTTCTTCTCTCTCTATTCTCTCTACTTCTCCTTATTCTTGTTCTTATTCTAATAGTTTTATAATACGTTATCAGCACGAGGCTCTAACCAACTAAAGTATGCAATTCTTCTTAATCTATTTTTTATGTAAATAAGTTTTAATTTTGTATCAATGATTATAGGTTATACTGTTGCAATTCCACCAATTGGAATCAGTGCCTTATAGATACATTAAATCATTATTATTTAAATTGTATTATATTATTGTGTTTATTTATTCCATATGCAATCCTGAAGTATTGCATAAGGATTGATCTCATATTATAAAATCAAAGAGATCTATTATATGGTTCCTGAAGAACTCAATATTACTCTATGTGAATTCTTGGTTCCTGAAGAACTCACTATTATTCTTTGTGAATTCTTGAAGAATTCAAAACTGTAGTTCCTGAAGAACTCAATATTATTCTATGTGAATTTTTGAAAGAATTCCACAGCGTAGTTCCTGAAGAACTTAATATTTTTCTCTTTGAATTCCTGAAGAATTCAAAAGCGTTAATCTATGAAGGATTGCTTGGAGAATTGATTTTATGGTTTAAATTTATTGCATAGTTCTTGAAGAACTTAAAAATCAATCTTTATCCTCCATGAATTCCTGAAGAATTCAATAGTGATGCATCCCTGATGAATTGCACAAAAAATTGATTTAATTTTGAGTAGTTATTAAATAACATAAAAACTCAATTTTTATTCTCCATGAATTTCCGAAGAATTCTATTCAATGATATGCATCCCTGAAGGATTGCACAAATAAATTAGAAGTCATATAGTTCTTGAAAATCTAATTTTAATACTTGAATTCAATTTAGCTATGTTGCTAAATTTTATTTTAATTCGTGGTTAGTTGAAAATTTTCATAAAAGGGGATGTCACATGAATTGTTTGTCTAACCAATAGCATAAATGATTTTTTTTAATTGAAAATTGTTTCATATAGGATGAATTCTAGATATTTTTGAAACAAACTTTTATAACAAATTTTCGTTCAAAACAAATTTTATGGAACAGATTAATAAAAGATTAGTCTGTGAATAAATTCCTGTTTTTGTAACATACATCCCTATAAATATATTAATTTGGTACCTAATTTTTGAATGATTTTTTTTGTTACGTGAATCTTCAAAAATATATTGATTTGTTACATAAATCTCTAATGCTTTTAATTTTATCTTTGAAAATTTTAGTTGCTATATTTTAAAGTATTATGTAACAAATTAATGTAACAAACTATTTAATGAGAAACATTTTTTGTTACGAATGTAACAACCTTGCAACCAATTTGGGATAGAAGTAACAAACTATTCTAAATAATTATTCACATTTTTACTATCTTTTCATTTAAAACTATTAAAATGATAGTGTTAATAATAATAGTGTTGTCTTATAAAACATCATTTAAATTTGATGTACAGTTCTCAAAGAACCAATATTTTAAAGTGAAACATTTTTTATAAAAAAAAAAATCAATAAGAGAAGTGATTTTCTTTGATCTTAATTTATAAATATTTGTGTTTGATTTTCTAAAAAAAAAAAAAACTACACATTTAAAACATTGTAGAGATTTATAAGATCTATTTGATCTGGTAAAAAGAAGGGGAAAATATGAGACAATATGTGCATTTATATATCACTCGAATATGTTTCTGAAGTAGCAAAATAAGTGAATATCTTCAATAATATTTTTGAAAGATTAATCACATCTAGTTTCTTTTTGGCCTTTTTCAAAAATAAAAAAAAATTTAGTCACATTTGTAATTGAACAAAGAGTAATTCTTGATTAAAATGGTGAAAGGTCACATTGAACGTCATTCCCAGAAGTGAATAGCTCATACTATTTGTTTTATATAACCAATATCGTGGTTATGGTAGTTACTTTAGTAGAGATTACTATTGATATGATGCATGTCAAAGTCATACAATTCCATTAGTGTAAGCTTATATCAGTTGGGAAACTAGTGTTTGATCAAAGATTTTCTTGATACGATCATATTTCTACTATATGGATTGAAACTTGCATGATTGTTTCCTTATTCTATGATCAAAGTTCGGATGTGATTTTCTTCTTTCTTATTGCATAAGACTTCTATAAGGCTTAAATTACAAGGTACACACAAACTCTTCTCTACATAATTCTTGAAAATTCCTTCATGATTATTATCTCATAAATATTTTATGTTAGACATCTATTTTTTCTTATGAAATAAATTTATTTTTTTATGTCACACATAATTTACATTTTGGAGATGTCAAACTTTGGAAAGATATTTTATTCGTAAGTTGTGTGTGGCTAACTAACACCTTGAAATAAAAATTGTATGATTTATAAATTTTTACTTGTTCAAGAAATTCCGTGTTTAGTTTATTTTATAATTGCTATAATTATGGTAATGCAAAAGATTAATCAAGGTTTTTAGAATATTCATTATATAATTTCATTTGGGTAGAATTATGTTGTTGTTCATTATTGTTTCAAATGAATTAGAATAAATGAAACATATATTATTGTAAATGTAAACCAGAAGTTTACATATTATATTAAATTTATCGTTGGCAATACCGGTTGGGTTATCCCGGATTTATTATGATGCGAGAAACTAGTTAAAAAATAGATAAACTATGGATATATATTGGAGAGCCTGAAGATTCTTCAATCTAGTAAAAAAAAAATTGTGTTACTAGTTCCTAAGGGAAGTTGACAATTTAAAGGAATCAGTGTCTCACTTATATAAGGCGATATTTGTAAATCAATACACCGATCATGTGAATCACTTGAATTTTATATTACTTGAATCGATGCATCAACTAAATGATCACATGTATGGTTATTGTCAACTCACAACCAGAAGTTTGTGAGATTACTCTGTCAACAAATTTGACCAAGAGTTTATTTTCTGAATTATTCAGAAATCATTTGATAAGTATCTGTCATACCCCAAATTTTGACCAGTTCGAAACTTTTTATTCGTATTTTAAAGTCTTTACGCGTATTTTAAACAGCCAGAATCTTTGCTTTATTTTTTGACAAGTTACGCGTACTTTTATCCGTTTTTTAAGTATTTAAAGCATTTTATTGGCACTGTTGATGGTTAAAACATTTTATTCGCTTTGTAAGCGGTTAAATCCTATTTTGTTTATTTCTGTAATTAATTAAAACATTTTTGTTTGTATTTTAGAATTATTACTTGTTTTGATCAGTTAAAAAGTTTTGTACTCATATTTTAAAAGCCAAGTAGTGTTGTCGTCTCAGACGAATTTTCGGCAGAGAGGTATTTTAAACTACCTCATTTGGTTACCGAAAGGGACAGTTTTAGATTTTATTATTTTTACCACTTTTATTTTATTTTTACATTAGTATTGTATTTTATTTCTAAAGTCATTTTCATTTTTATTATTGTCATTATCTCATTTTGATTTAATTTTAGTCCAAGGTCCAAATGCATTTTGTGTCTTGCTGTTCAGCCTAAGGGCATTTTCGTCCTTGTATGTATGAGTCACAACCCTAGTCTGTCACTATTTAAGCTGTCATTAATGCACTGTAGCGAGTCAGAGAGAGTCAGAACCCGTTAGAGAAAAATCACAATCACTGTAGCCGTAGCTTTTACTACACAAACACGAAAACTCTCTCTCTCTCTCTCCAAGATTTCTTAGATCAAACACAGAAAACCAACAAAAATTCAAAAACAGTGAAGAACAACGATAATTTCTAGAAATCCATTTTCATACAAACAACACTTTTCACTCACAAACAATATACCAGATTCGCGAAACCATCATAACAATAACGAGTCCGAATCTATTCACCATTAGCAAACATCTTTATCGCGTTAACAAGCCCGAAAACGAAGTAAAAGAGGGAAAACAGAGAAGAGCCGCGAATTCGGATCCAGACTTATAGAAGCTAGATCGGAGTTCTCCTTTGAAGTTTTCCGTCGTTGCTTAGCTTCTCGCCATTCCAACCAAAGGTATAGGCTACTCTGTTCATTTTATTCTTAGTATGAATGTTAATTTTGATGTTTGGAAGTTTTGAGATCTACTCTTTCAAATCTTAGATCTAGGTTGTTGTGTTTGGTTTTTGTGATTTATGAGTTGAGATTCAAGTAGAGAAGAAGAAAAGGAGTCGGAATCTAAAAAAGGTAATAAAAAAAAATTCCGACGCGGCGGCCCTTCGGCCAACCACCGCGTCGGAACAGTTTCCGACCGCCGTCACTCTTCTTCTCCGACGAGCTTGAAGTTAGAGAGAAGGGAGAGCTTCTCTCTCTAAGTTCAACTTAGAAAGAGAAATATTTTGTATTATGTGTGTTTTTTTTGGCAAACTTCAAATTTATAGTATTTTTTTTTTATTGCTTCTGTGCACATGGATCCATGGTATTCAATATACCTTCAGGATCTAGACCGTTGGATCTAAGATCCAACGGCCAATGATGAACCTGTTTTTGATCTTGTGTGTTGTTGTTTTTCGAGTTATTATGTACTTGCCCGTTTGAACCGTCAGATCTGCGATCTGACGGTCCACGTTTTATTATCCCATTTTTTTTTTCTATTTTAGTATTTACTTGATGTTTTTTAACCCTTGGATCTCATATCCAACGGCTGTGATGAATTGTTTCATGATTAAACCTGGACCTCCTGATTCATCGGACGGTCCAGATCTGATCTGCCTGAGCCAAACCCATAACCCTTCCTTTAGGCCGGTTTGACCAATCCAGGACCCAGTAATCCGAACCGACCCGTTTTCTTGTTTAAGCCCAAAGATTCTCTACTGTTTTGTTAAATGCACCACTGTTTTTAATTATTACACCATTTCCTCTTAAAATTTGTTTTCTCTTTGTTTTCTTTCCTTTAAAAATATTTTTGCTTTGTTTTAACTGTTTATTTTACTGTTTTTATTTGGTTATATTATTTTACATTATATTTTGTTCATTATGTTATGCATATTTATTTTTTGTCATTTTATTTTGTTTTAGTGTGTATAATAAGTTTTGGTTGTAATTTAATTTATGCATTTTTATTTTCTTGTCATTAATTTTGTTCTTTGAAGCTTTAGAATGTAATTAGGGACTATGTAATCGTGATAATGAGAAGATGCACCGACACCACAATTTATTTACCGCATTATGCCATAAACCGCAATCGAGGACCAAAATGAATTAGGGACAAAAATAGGTTAATTATTGGAATTTAATTATTTTATTAAAATCAAACTACTAGTAATTTTAGGTTCATGTTCATAACTTGAGAATTTGCTTGGGATCCAACATCCTTTGTAAATTTCTCGCTTTTTTGTCACGTTACTCCGTTACGCTTAGTTTACTAATTCGCGTTTAATTTAGAAAAATCCTTTTATCCAAAAAAATCAAATATGCAAAACTCAAAAAATATTTTCTTAAGACTTTGGATTTTAATCCAAGTGCTTTTTCCTTTTATTTTCTTAATCAAATGTTTAATCAACTTAATACTCATATCTAGACTTGAGTTTCTTGTAATTAAAATTTAACCAACCTCATCTTATTTTCTCTCATGCCTTGAGGCCTCTTTCCTCTTCTCAAAACTATTTTCAAAAAATTATAAAATTAACCTAACTCACAAAAAATAAATTTTGAGAGTGAACTACATTGGTTTTGATCCCACTTGTGGGTATGTAGGCAAAGGACCTAATCCTTCCAAATCAAATAAAAAATTACAAAAACATACTTCTTCTCCCTCCATTCTTTCACTTAGACATTTAGGCAAGTATTTTCAAGATAAATAAAATGAATTAGCACAAGATAAATTAGGCAAAAGGTTCCTACGGAGTACCGTAGTCGTGTAGGGTGCTTAACACCTTCCCTCCGCGAAATCAACCCCCGGATCCAAATTCTCTTAAGGGTTTTTTTTCTCTTTTTCCCTTCCCAAAAATAAAAGTAGAAAGTTCAAAGATTAAAGGTTCAAAACCAATCAATGGATTGATACCCGAAAATCAGGAGCACAGTATCATTTGTAATTGATATTGAAATACTTGTAGCATATGCTCATAAAAATGGACTTGAATATCCATTCTTTAGACGTCTAAAGTTAATTGTATGATTGATACTTATCAGACCATACCTTAAACTCTATTTTGGTTATGAGATCATGCCTTATAAACTCAATTTTGGAAATCAATAGTCTTGTTTATTGAGATATTGATATGCATCAAGCCAACACATCACTATATGTAAGTTCTCCTCTTAATTTATCATTGGTTTAAGGTTAACAACCTGATATTTCTCATCTAAGTGAACTTTTGGATGTGTTGTGTATGTCACAATTGCTCAATATAATGCACTATGATAAATCTTGAAAGAATATTGAGAAAATATATTTGATATAAATCTCCATCTACCATTAATTGTATTGAGCCAGCTTGTTTACAGCCTAGTAGGCTGATTATCAATTGATGGATTAGTTTTCCCAATATTAGGGGGAGATGATAAGCAGCTAAAAATTGTGAACCTGAAGTTCAAATAAATTATTTGAAAGGAAATATTTTTGTCTCGTCTTGATCCTCAATTAATAACTCATTTGCAAAGGTAAACAAATCTAATATCAGCTGCAAATGCTCCAAATGAAATAGATGTCCACATCAGATAATCTAATATTGCAAATGAGTCTCAATCGTGCCTGAAGCATGATAGATCAATCGGTTCCAAATATAAAAAGTCTTAAATAAGAAAAGGAGCTTAAAGGAAAGATAACTCAAACGAGGATATAGAAACTCTAAAAGAGTTTCTGACATAATTGATTTTTCAGTTCCAGAAGAATTAATCAGGTACCTGAAACTTATAAAATATTGGTAAATTATGTCATGAATAAAAGATCTCAGTGAAATGAGATGGAACCGAAATGAAGTCAACGTTGACGTGTTTTTCCATATAATATAGCGCTATATGTGATAAATAATAATGAGGATCATGTGTTAAAGTCGACTAAAGATTATAGATAAAGAAAATATCTACAGAATGAAAAGAGACAATTCCAGTGAAATCGAACTTGCTTCATAAAGCATAATTTTTTTTTAGACTTGTTGTCCACACACTTGAAGGTGTGAAGTTAAATGAATATATATGATTTTTTGCGCGAAAAAGGAATTAGAATAGTAAAATACTTATATAGAGAGTTTGATATGTTCAATGGAAGTGAATCAATAAATGTCTACCATTTAATTTTAAAAGACATATTCACCTGAAGTGAATTCAAGAACTTTTTCATACTTGATCAAGTTCAGTAGCACATGAAAGACTCAAATTATATGAAAGATGTGATACAATATATTTGTATGGCTCACTTGATAGTGGTGATTATATGAAACTCCCCGAAGGATTTCATTTGTGTGAGACACATTATCGAAACTATTGGAAAGATGACATCATTTCTCCATTTTAAGGATTTGGAAATGAATTTGTTATAATCGATTTTATGATAATGGTATAAATATTATTAGAACTCATGAAGAGATTCTAAAATTTGTTATATAAATTTTGATATGGACAAATTTAATTGAATATATACTAGAATGATTGAGATGTCACTTGACGTAA
>Ga0315915_1006481_pt1 | contig 14278 bp, 12 predicted proteins | sample MpolbnodulesMG_FD_207738 | JGI IMG/M metagenome (GOLD analysis project Ga0315915, IMG submission 207738) | Medicago polymorpha root nodule microbial communities from Los Angeles, California, United States - branched nodules | ecosystem: Host-associated > Plants > Roots > Nodule | place: USA... | reverse complement strand
TATTTCAAGTTTGCAAACATTTATATAAATGCCTAACTTTGTTTTATTGAAAATGATTTAGATGGCGAGTTTTCTGTGTGATTTAGTGAAGCAATATGTGGAAAGAATGATAAATGGGGCAATAACAGAAGCGCGTCATGTATTTTGCTTTACATGCATTGTTAAGGATTTCGAAGAAGGAAGAGCTAGGCTGGAGCAAGAAAGGGTAACTATGGGGCAACGTGTCAAAGTAGCAATGGGAAAAGATAAAGATATTCAAGCTAATGTTGGTTTTTGGGAAGAAGAAATTGATAAGCTCAATAAACTGGACATCAAAACAAAGCAAACATGTTTTTTTGGATTTTGTCCTGATTGCATATGGCGATATAAAAGGGGAAAGGAATTCGCAAATAACTTGGAGGACATTAAACGACTAATAGTAAAGGGAGAGCAACTTGAAAATATTGAACTCCCTCGCCGTCTTCCAGATGTTGAACGTTATTCATCCCAAACTTACATTTCTTTTAAAAGCAGAGAGTTAAAATACAAAGAATTGTTGGATGCACTAAAAGATGACAGCAACTATATAACCGGATTGCAAGGGATGGGTGGCACTGGGAAAACTACATTGGCCAAAGAAGTGGGTAAAGAACTAAAGCAATCTGAACAATTTGATCATGTCATTGATACAGCAGTGTCATTTACTCCTGTTATAAAAAAGATTCAAGATGATATTGCTGGACCTTTAGGATTGAAGTGGGAGGATTGTAACGAATCAGACCGACCCAAAAAACTATGGAGCAGATTAACAAATGGTGAAAAAATTCTTTTGATAATGGATGATGTGTGGGATCGAGATCCACCTCTTGATTTTGATGCAATAGGGATTCCCAACCATGACAATCACAAAGGTTGCAGGGTTCTTGTAACCTCGCGTAGTAAACAAACATTCAACAAAATGGGTTGTGATAAGAGAATTGAACTGAGACTTTTGTCTGAAGACGATGCATGGATCATGTTCAAAATGTATGCTGGTATATGCAATAGCTCCTCAAAAAGATTGATCGATAAGGGACGTAAAATTGCAAAGGAATGCAAGCAATTGCCAGTTGCAATTACAATTATCGCTAGCTGTTTAAAGGGCCAACAAGATCGAGTGCATGAGTGGGATGTGATATTAAAATCCTTGAAGAAGCCTGTATCCATGGATGATGTTGATGCCGATATGGTTGGAGTTTATAAATGTTTAAAGTTAAGCTATGATTATTTGAAGGATGAAAAAGCCAAGGGATTGTTCCTCTTATGTTCGTTGTTTCAAGAAGATGTACAAATTCATGTTGAAATTCTTGTCAGAATTTGCATTGGAATGGGTATTTTTAGAGATGATTATTGCAGCTACAACGATGCTCGAAACCAAGTAGTTGTAGCCAAAAATAAACTCATTGATTCTTGTTTATTTTTGGAGGTCGATGAACTTAGAGTAAAAATGCATGATTTGGTTCGTGATGCGGCTCAATGGATAGGGAACAAAGAGTTTCGAGCAGTAAATTTGTCTGATAAAATTGAAAGGTCAATGATTGAAAGGGAGACAAGTATTAGACATTTATTATGCGAAGGGGATGGCGAGGATATGTTTTCTTGTAAGTTTGATGGTTCTAAACTTGAGACTCTAATTGTCTTCGCACATGGATGTCCATGTTGTGTATGTATGGAACTGGAAGTCCTAAATGTTTTCTTTGAAAATCTTGTCAAGCTTCGAGTTTTGTATTTTGCATGTCATCACACACTACCTCTATCATTAGCACATTCAATTCAGTCATTGACGAATATTCAATCTATATTGATCGAAACTGTTGATTTAGGTGACATCTCTGCTTTGGGAAACTTGCCTAGTCTTGAGACTCTTGATTTGATTAATTGCAGAATCAATGAATTGCCAAGCCAAATTGCAAAATTGGAGAAATTGAAACTGTTGTTCTTGGAAAAATGTGTAATCAGAATGAATAATCCATTTGACGTTATTGAAAGATGTTCTTCACTTGAGGAGTTGCATTTCAGAAATAGTTTTAATCGTTTTTGTCAAGAAATAACCTTACCTGAGTTGCAAAGGTATCGTATCCATAAAGGGTGTTTGAAACTGAATGATTCACAATCAAAATCTGTGCTTTTTGATGTGAGGGGTCATGAATGTTTATTTTCAAAAGAAACATTCAAGTACTGTATGCAAACAACAGAGTTTCTTTGGCTAAATGGAATGAAGGGGGAATGGAGAAATCTCATGCCTGAGATTGTTCCTATAGAACTAGGTATGAATGATATTGTTGAGCTTCATTTGAATTCGATTTCAAAATTAGAATGCCTCATTGACAACATTGGTTCTCAAGTCCCAAATGTCTGCTTATCAAAAAAAAAGAAAAAGAAAGTCCCAAATGTCTTGTCCAAGTTGGTTGTACTAGAACTGGAAAGAATGGAAGATTTGGAAGAACTACTTAGTGGTCCCATTTCCTTGGACTCTTTGGAGAATTTAGAGGTGCTATCAATCAAGCATTGTGAACGTTTGCGAATTTTGTTTAAATGCAAGCTAAATCTCTGCAATCTAAAGACCATCATTCTGCTGAATTGCCCGATGTTAGTTTCCCTGTTTCAACTTTCGACTTCTCGAAGCCTGGTGCTACTAGAGGAATTGCACATAGCAAATTGTGAGGGACTGGTAAACATAATAGAAGATGAAAGAAGAGAGTTGGAATCAAGAGAAGAAATAGATGGCGATGACAATGATAACAAGAGTCATGGCTCTATGTTTCCAAAACTAAAATTTCTGATTATTGTGGGATGCCCCTTATTAGAATATATACTTTCTTTCCTCTCTGCTCAAGACCTTCCAGTACTGGAATATGTCCATATTGAAAGATGTGATGGATTGAAATACATATTTGAACAACAAGTGGAACTTGGTTCACTAAGAAAATTGCAGCTCAATTATTTACCAAATTTCATTGGTATTTTTCGAGAATGTTATCATTCCATATCTTCGTGTGTGAAGGGATCATCTTCAACTTCCAATTGTGGTTCCAAGGCACAAACAGAAATGAAACCTATCAAATGCAGTATCTTCTCTTGGACTCATGTATGTTGTCATGGTAATAAATTCAGACACAAACTCGGGAGTACCGCAACTACTACAATCCCATTGGCTGATGAGGATCAACCGCAGCAGGACCACCCAGTAAGCCTCTCACCTTTTCTATTATCTTTTTAATTTTTTTGGTAATTATCATACTTTTTCTTTTTAATAGCTAGAATGCATCTTATATTTGTAGCATTTGTGCATATGAAACATCCAAAGATTACTATTAATACAATGCAAATCACCAATTACAACTTTGTAATGTATACTTTTTTTGGTATAAATACCACTAGAAGTCGAATGCTTTTTCAAGTGAATTTATGGCCTTTGTTAGGAGCCGTATAGGTGAAAAGTTATATGTTTACATTTCCTTAATAATTGTACACATCACAGGAATGTTTGGTTTTACTTTAAATTGGGATTTTATAATTACATTACAGGAATCAAATTCATACTGCTCTAACATATGGGAATGCCCTCAATGTCTTTCAAGACAATCAAAGATCCTGACAAATATTGAACAAATACAATATCTTCATGTTCCAAAGATAAAATCGATATTTATCCCAAGCACGTTGTTGGAACTTTTGATAGTTAGGAAGTGTGATGAATTGAAGCACATAATAATAGATACCGGAGATCATGGAAGTGATGGCAATAGTTGGGGCAGTGTCTTCCCAAAATTAAAAAATCTTACAGTTGATGATTGTGTGCAATTGGAATACATATTTGAACACTACATTGATGATCATCAAAACCACACTGAGAATCACCTTCAACTTCCAGTATTAGAAAATTTCCATCTTCGCAACCTGCCAAGTTTAGTTGCCTTGTGTCCCAAACAATATCACACAACAATATCACCTTTGAAAGAACTTGTATTCAATGAATGCTCGCAGGTTGCTGTCAAGAATATTGGCAATTTCATAACTAATCATTCGATAACAAGATCTGTGGACGGTACAATAATGAAGGTATCCCTCTTTCCATATATTTTTGTTGTTTGTGAATCTAATCAATAATTTTGATCTTACTCGAAGAGTTAATGCCATTTGATTGCAAGTGACAGCTACACAGCGATCGAATATTTTATAGAAAAGTCCCACTAGTAAAGCCCTCACTCTGTAGCATCCAATCTTAGTGGCATAATGTATGACGGTTTTAACAAAACGGAGTCATCTAATGAACATTGCACCCAATTTTTTTTTATAAAACTCTAATTCATCTTCTCTCATATATCCAATTTTAGCTTTGTGATGTTATTTTTCTATTCTTATTTTATGCATGTGTTTATTTCCCATTCTTTTATTGCAGGAATTGAGTGGAAACATAGAGCATTTCCTCTCTTTGGGAAAAATGGTGGTAAAAAATTCCAAAGTAGAAAGTATCCTTTGTGTCGATGAAGCAAATGAACAACAGTTGACCTTAAGTTTGACATACCTTGAGTTGCAAGATCTTCCCGTGATGACGTGTCTTTTTGTGGGTCCCAAAAATTCTTTTGCCCTCCAGAGCCTAAGCTTGCTAAAAATAGTGGGATGTGAAAAATTGGAAATAGTTTTCTCCACTTCTATTTTAAGATGCCTACCAGAATTGCAATATCTAATAATAAAAGATTGTAAAGAGTTGAAGCATATTATCAAAGATGATGAGGAGAATATAAAAGGGTCAAATTATGTTGCTTCAAGGACAAGCTTTCCAATACTAAAATTACTTGTTGTCAGAAACTGCACCAAGTTGAAATATCTATTTCCGACCTCCGTTTCTAAAGAGCTTCCTGAGTTAGAGGCTCTGATGATAAGAGAAGCTGATGAACTAGAGGAAATATTCAAAAATGAAGGTGATGATCAGAAAGTTGATATTCCAAAACTAAATGTTGTAGCATTTGTCAACCTACCAAGTCTCTGCCAGACACAGGGGATTCAATTTCAGGATGTCGAAAATCGTTTTGTACAGAATTGTCAAAAACTCTCTCTCAGCCAATACCATCTCTGAGATTTATGATGTACATTTCAACTCAGGTACACACTATATCCTTTCTTTTGATGCCTCTTTAAGTTTATGTATGTCTGTGTGTGTTTAGTGTTTACACATTCACGTACACTGTGCGGCAGAGTCCTTAAAATTCAATGAGATGTTTAATATATATATATATATATATATAGTTTTGCTAACTTAGACAAACCTAAAATCATGAAGGTCTAAGTTAGCAAGTGTGCACTTTTCATTTAGACAAAAAAACCACTCATCTTTATTATTTAAAACTAATAACTTTCATTATAAAATATTTGTTTACTTGCACTACTTTGCTAACTTAGAATCACTTTTGATTTTTTTTTTTTAATTAAATGCAATTGAGAAAAATGGCCTTCAATAAAAAAAGTTGGAATAGGGGTAATTCAGTTTTTTTTTTCAAATGAAAAGGTGCACACTTGCTAACTTAGACCTCCCGGTCCCGGTCACTACTATAAACAAAAATCTATATTTTAGATTCATTTCAGTTAATGGTAATGATGTATATGGTCTTTATTATAGACCACATACATTATTTAATGAATGAATCTAAAATGTTAATTTTTACTTATAGCACTTGCCGGAGGTGTATATACTTTCTCAAGTTGTCAAATGGATGGAAACGTTTAGATTATACAAATATACAATTTTAATTGTTTTAAGTTCTTCAAAGGGCTGGCCTTACTAGATTTATAGCTGATTTTTCCTGTCTCTGATTTTCACCCCTTATAAACAATTGAAGGTTCTAAAGTAGATTTATGCATGCATACGTTTTTCTAAAATGTAAGAGCTCATAGAGTGACCTATCTGATAGAAGCTTGAAAATGATGATTTACAATTGAAAGTGGACATTCTGATTTTATTATTATGCTTACGAGTTGCTATATGACCATGTTAATTTCTATAATGTGTTTACATCCTATAGACCATGAATTGCGTGAGGATTTTCTGAATCTATTCAAACAATTACAAGAAGAGTCCAAAGGCCACAATTCCTGTAACGAATATTCGGTAGATTTAGCAGTTGAGATTGAAGTTGAAGCGGCATCAGCACACGGGTTGACTTTGTCACAGGTCAATATTTTTCAAGATAACCACACTTGAATACAATCATCATGACAATGTCTTTGAATCAAACATGTTATTTTTTTGTAGATAAAAATGAAACAAACACTAGAGGCACAGCACAAATTTGTTGAAAATATTCCTGATTTAGAGATACTATCGGTAGCAATATTACCAACAAATTCAGAAATAATTATTTGCAGGCTAATGGAAATTCCCTTACTTAGTAAAAATGGATGTAAGTGGCAGTTTCATATCACTAATGCTTCTGTTCATTTACAGGAGTTGATAAATGAACAATCATTGGATAAAAAATGTTTGGTGAACCAGCAACGTCCACTTGGAGAAACTGATACTACCATCACATATTCTCCGGGAAATAATGTAATGTAGTACCACCTCATTTTTCATATAAAGATATAATAGAAATGTTGAAGAAAATAAACTTCACTTCAACTAATTTACATTTTCATGCTGTGATATCAGTTGGAGGGTTCGACATCAGAGAAAATTGTAGAAGCAACTTTGTCCACCACTTCAGGAACAAGGAACGAGCAGCCCATACAATTAATTGCTCCTAAACAAAAGGTACCGATTCCCCTTTTTTGCTTGTATTCTTTTTGACACTTTTTCAATGCAGAAATTGAACTATACAACCAACTTAAATATCCTTCGAAATTTAAGCAGGGTATTGAGATAAGTGTTGAAGATGGAAACACATCAGCTAATGCCACGCCAATACCATTGTCAACTCATTTAGAATTAGTCAGTCCATCATCAGGTCCAATTGTTACTTTTGAGTACAAAAGTTCTTCACAGGTGAGTTTATTGTATGGAAATTCTGTCTTGATTGTGGTCGGCCACTAGCCATCTAACTGGGGCATTTGGGTTGCCTTCATTGCAGTTTCCAACACCTTCGTTGTGTTGGGTGTGAAGGGGTGGGTTTAGTCTCACCACAAATTTTGATCTAAATTTAGTGTTGCTCAGTAATTCTAAGTTCAGGCTTAAAACTAACTCTTTTGTTTTCAATTCCTTATCATTTCTATAGTGAAATCATGTGATTATAGTCTAAATTATATTTTTTGTTAATTAGTGAGGTTGATCCTATAAATATTAACAATTTATAGAATTTCATATTATTTTAATGTGTAGGAATATGGTGATGGCCAAACAGCCATACCTTCTCTTTCAATTTCCACCACAGAGCTGCTTACCATTGAAGATTTTAATAATGATCAAGGTGAAGACTTTTTCGATCAATTTTATTTTCTTATGTTACCTCATCACCCTTTTTATTTTGAACTCTCTTATTTTCCACATGTTGTTCAGGTTCTCTAAATGACAATCCTCTCATGAAGGTATACTCTAATATCGAGGAACATTTTCCTATGGATGATGAAATAATAGTTTCCAAATCAAGACTCTCTTCTGTTGTGTCTCAGTTTCCAAATAGGACTGAAGTTCAAGCAACATCTAAACATGAATTAACTTCTTCACATGAAAATGGCAATGAGTCAAACGTTGTGGAGACAAAAATGAAACAAACAGAAGAGAGAAAGCAAAACTTTGTTGTAAACATTCCTGGTTTAGAGATACCTTCAGTGACAAATTCACCATCTAATTCACAAGTAATTTTCCAGCCATGTCCCTTCCTTTGATATTCTTCTTATGAAATCCGTTCTTATGGATATAATGAATGGCTAAGTATGAGGGATGTAATTAGTAGTTTAACATCTCTAATGCTTAGTTTCCAAATCGCAGGAGTTGTTGAATGAACAATCAACGAGTCAACAATGTTTGAAGGATCAACAACATCCATTTGGAGAAACTGATACTACCGTCAAACCTTCTCAGGTACACAATGTAATACATATAATTCTAAATGAAAGTCATAGATTACAAAAAAGAGTAAAAAGTAAAATAAAAATTGTATTGATAATGAGTTAGTAACTAACTAATAGAAATTGTTTGTCGAAAAAAACTAACTAATAGAAATTTTGATGATCTAATTTATATTGTCATGATATCTAGCGTTTGAATGAAACAAAGGATCAAAGTACTCAAGAGGGTTCTACTTTACAGAAAACTGTCGCAACAACTTTTGCCACCGTTTCAGAAACAAGAAATGAGTCTACTATACAATTAGCTGCTCCTAAACAAAAGGCAACTATTCTCTCGACTTTTTTTCAACTTATATTGGCAATCAATTATGCTACATTGCAACCCACTGTAATATCTTTTTAACTTTATGAAGGTTATCAAGTTAAGTTTTGAAGATACAACAACTATAGCTAAGGCCAAGACAATAACATCACCAACTCATTCAGAACCAAATATTTCATCATCAGGGCCATTAGTTACTTATGAGCATAAAACATCTTCACATGTGAGTTTACTGTATGGAAACAAGCTTTCAAGCATTTACTTCAACTACTACTAAAAAATATCATGCAACTAATTTACATTTCCATGGTTTGCAATTAGTTGGAGGGTTCTAAGTTAGGCAAAATAGAATCAGCAAGTTTGTCCATCATTTCAGGAACAAGGAATGAGACAGATTTACAATTAGTGGCTCCTATACAAAAGGCATTTCCTCTATTTTGCCTGTATTCTTTTTTGTCTCTTTTTTAATGCAGGAATTGAATTATATTACAAACCTAAGCAATTATAATTTTAAGCAGGGTATCAAGATAAGTGTTGAAGAAGAAATTACATCAACACATGACGAAACAATGACATCATCAACTCATTTAGTAAGTTCATCTTCAACTTATAGTATGTAACCGGGTCGAACCAACACATATTGTGAGGCCTAAGGAAAAATAAACATTGAGGTTTTTCTGAAATTAATAGTAACACTATTATATTTTATTTAAATTTTCTTTTGAGTGCAGAATCGTTTATTAAATTATTGTAGTCGATTTTGTGAAACATTTCTTTTTGAATCGATAATAAAACTAATGTTTCAGTCAAAATAAAATAAAATAAAGCCAATATATTTTATCTTTGTTGGGATATTTCATTTGTGTTATAAACTCCAATTCAAATTAAAATTTATAGGAAGATGGTGATGGTAAAATATGCATACCCTCGTTTTCAACTGTCAATACAAAGCCCCTTGCCACCAAAGATGTTGATATTGAAGACTCTCAGGAAACTACTCATGAGTTTTATGATTCAGGTGAAGACTACTAATCATTGTATATTTATCTTCTTAAAATGATAATGCTTCCATGAGAATAATAATCTTAATATAAATGAATAATTAACTCTTGCAGCAATGAAAGATATTAACAAGCTGATCGAAGAAGACCCGCTTCTTGCACTTGAGAAGCTTCTTATTGGACAAGTGCCGATTTCCTCCATTCAAATTTTACTTCAAGAATTGAAGACTTTGATGGATTCATCATCAGACCTTGACCATCTTGTATCTAACCAAGAGTCCAAATCAAAATTGATTTCGCTTGTTCATCAGCTGAATCAGCATCAAGGGATGTTGACTTCCGAGTTGAAGGAGTTTGTTGAGAAAGTACAGAACTTCTTCAATGACAACATTATCAAACACACCACAGCTCAACAAGTATTCAACAAACACAACCAACTTCTTGCTTTGAAAACCAATCTCATGAACAAGCTTTGGAGTGCTAAGAGTACACAAACCCACATTGACAGTGAATCTTCAACAGCCAATGCTGAGATACATGAACTCTCTTTACAAATTGATGATTTGAAGTCAGTAGTGAACAAATGTGATGTTCAGAAGGAGAAGTTGAAGGCCGAATGCACTGAGTGGGCACAACAAAGTAAAGAATTACTTTCTGCACTTGCTACATCCGAGGTCGACCTAAGAGAAGCTGAACGTGAGATGAATTTGGCAACTGAAGGCTTTGCAAATTTAAAATCATCATTTCCTACATTTTCAGAAGGAACCTCACACAAAAATACAAAAATAGGATAAGGTGTGATTAGTGTTTTTGTTAATGTCGTTTTGTTTATGTATGATTAGTACTGTGCTCTTTTTTCCTTCACTTGGTTTTATCCTATTGGGTTTTACAGGTAAGGTTTTTAATGAGGCAGATGTATCACATTGTTATTCCCTTGGGTATTGATTGGACTAGTCCTCCAAGTTGTATCTTCTTTTTAATTATTTTAATAATATTATTTGAGTGCTCCATATGATAAGTGGTAGGATTGGATTACCAACATAGTTGGATGTCTTTCTTACCATATGATGCTTTTACAATATTTTTTGTTAAAAGAGAATAATATATACCCGTGCAACTGCGTTGCACGATGGGAAAATAAAACTTCTGAGTTGAAGGACTTCGTTGAGAAAGTACATAACTTCGTCAATGACAACATTGTCAAACATGCTACTTCTGGACAATTATTCAACAAGCACGGCCAACTTCTTGATTTGAAAACCAATAACAAGCTTTGGAGGAGTACACAAACCCACATTGACAAAGACTTCAATTTCCAGTGCTCAGATACACGAGCTCTCTTTACAAATTGACGAACAGTTGGCAAGTCTTGAGAATCAAAGAGATGATTTGAAGTCAACATTGAACCAATGTGATGTTCAGAAGAAGAAGAAGTTGATGGCTGGATGTTCTGAGTGGGCACAACAAAGTAGAGAATTACTTTCTGCACTTGCTTCGTCGAAGGTCAACGTCAGAGAAACTGAACATGCGAGGAATTTGGCAAAAGAAGGCTTTGCAAATTTAAAATCATCGTTTCCTACATTTTAGGAAGGAATAATAAGTTGCAATATTTTCTTACATGCATGTTGCTTGTACTGGTATGTTCTAGTTTTAACTTAGCATTGAAGATTAGTAAAAGCACACTTTTTAGCAACTAACCTCTAGATTGTACATTGTTTATAACCAATATTTTATAGCTGGTAACATGACCACAAGAACACCTTCCAGAAGAAAAAACCATTTGCATCATAACTTTCTATGACAACACTGAAGCATTGAATTATAATAAAACTCTAGTCTAATATATATCTGATTCGAACAGCTTAACAATAAAAAAGAAAGAAAGAAAAACGGTAGCAAAGTCAAAAGAATATACACAAATATTGTGAACATAAGAAAAAGAATATGGAGAAAGTGAGTATTTGAGAATTGAGATTGATAGCAAAAAGGATGAATCTCAAGAAAAGTTTTTCTTTGTTGACTACGATGGCAGACCTAGGAAAAAAGTTACTCCAACCTTCCCACTAGCAGGCACATTTTCTTGGTTCACACATATTAACATGTTATAAATGAAAAAATAAAATAAAATATTTACAAAATTAACCTAGTTAACCATTACGGTATTTCTATTATCATAATAAATACAAAGTGTAAGTCAAGAAACAAAAATACAAAGCGTAGAATAATAACTTAGGAGTCCAAAAGTCCTAAATCAATTGATAAAAATACCAAAATTGTTAGGTCGGACATCCTAACTGGGCTTCGAACCCAAATTCCTCTACCTGTGTGAATTTACGATGACTATTGTCATTTCACCAATTTATCAAAAAATATAAAAATTATAGAGGGAACACATGAAAAAGTAATTAAAATTACATTAAAGTTATAATATTTTTTAGAATTTTTTTCAATAAATGCTATAGTTATTATGTGATAGAGTAAGTAATAACTAAGGTGTAATAGAAAAAATAAGGGTGCGAAAAGATGCTCCCCTTGTTAAAACGGAAAAGCCCAATATTTCACAGTTACATTCTACAATATTTCAGAAGCTTCACTACACGGAAAAAATCTCACTTTCTCTCTTGTGGTAGTAGCGAACCCTAGATCGAATCATGTCTGGAGGGTACGGTCACGATGCCGGAGGTGGCTCTGCGCCACCTTCCTATGGTGCTAGTGGTGGTTACGGAGGCGGAGGAGGAGGAGGTGGTGGCTATGGTGGTGGATATGCTGGGAATGAAAGCGGTGGTAGTTACGGAGCTAAAGGAAGCGGAAACGGTGGTGGAAGAGGATATGGAGGTAACGATGGTGGAGGTTACGGTGGAAGGAGTGGATATGGTGGAAACGATGGAGGAGGATATGGTGGAAGAGGTGGTGGCGGTAGAGGAGGTGGTGGTGGTGGAGGATATGGAGGTCGAGGTTTGTTTTTTTGATCTGTAATTTGTTTGTTTTTTTTTTAGTTAATTTTCAATCTTGTTGTGTCTTTAATTGTTGTGGATTGATGTGATTTTAAACAGGTGGTGGTGGTGGCGGCGGTGGTTTTCAAGGTGGAGATCGTGGTGGCCGAGGTGGAGGTGGTGGCCGTGGTGGAAGTGGCAGAGATGGAGATTGGCGTTGCCCTAACGAAAGGTCTTTGATTTTCTTCTGTAAAACATTTATGATTTTCAGTGTTTTTCTATTAAAAATAAACCATGTCTCCAAACTATGAAAATATAATTAGTAGTCCTAAAGTATATAAAATCCATCATTTTAGCTCCTTCAATTAAGGTTTTAGGGGGCTAAAATGTCGGATTTTTAAGTACGTTTAGAGACTAAATTGTCGAATTTTATATAGCTTAGTGACAACTTATTACATTTACATAGTTCAGGGACTAGATTGAAGAATTTCATATAGCTTAGGGACAACTTATTATATTTACATAGTTCAGGGACCAAATTGACTGATTTTATGTACTTTAGGGAATATATTGACGAATTTCATAAAGTTTAGGGACAAATTATGTTTACATGTTAGGAGCTAAATCGGAGAGTGATAGTTTAGGGACTAAATTGATGATTTATTCTGGCATTTGATTATTGCTGTTGATTTGATTCTTACGTTTCTTATCTGATTCAATATTGTTATATATATAGTTGTGGGAACAATAACTTTGCTAGAAGGAATGAATGTAACAAATGTGGCACCCCATGTCCTACCAGTGGTAATGACCGCGGCGGCGGTGGATATAATAGAGGAGGAAGTGGTGGAGGATATGACAGTAACCGAGGAGGTAGGTCTGAGAACTATGGAGGTAGAACTAGTGATTATAATGGTGGAAGGGGTAATAACAATGATGGAAGAAGTGGAGGGAGCAATAGGGGTGGTTCGTATGGCGGTAATCAAGGCAGAGAAGATGGTGGCTATGGTCAAGCACCTCCTCCTCCTGCTGCTGCTCAGTCTTATGGTGGTGCTGGTGGAAACTATCCACCTACCTATGGTGGGAATGCAAATTATGGAACAGATGCCGTTCCTCCACCTACAAGCTATACCGGTGGACCTAATTCATATCCTCCTTCATATGGGGGTAACACTGGTGGAGGTGATGCACGGAGTGGTGGCAGGGCTGCGCCTCAAGCTGGATATGACAGTGGTAATCGTGGTGGATTTGGTGGAGCTCCTGCTGAGCCAGCTCCAGCGGCTCCGGTGAAGCAGTGCGATGAGAATTGTGGAGATACATGTGACAACTCTAGAATCTATATCTCAAATTTACCACCTGATGTGACTGTTGATGAATTGCAGCAGCTTTTTGGAGGCATTGGACAAGTAATGTTCTGATCTGTTGACTTTGCACTTTTTATTTGTCGCAATATTTTTTTTATCACAAATGGATATTTTATATGAAAGTGCCAATTTCAGAGTAAATTCAAGTTCTCAGTTTGATACATAATACATATTGAATTGTGCTTTCTGTAAGAAATATAATCCTGTTGTACTTGTGCTAATAGGTTTATATTTTCATTGGAGGCTTCAACATCCTAGACATTTTGTTACATTTGTTTTAACTTCCTATGTTGGAAGAATAAAGCAGAAAAGAAAAGGGGAAATAGGTTTATTTTTTTAATTCTCTTTGAGAAGTATTAGAGGCCTCAACATTCTAGACGTTTTTTTACACGTGTTTTAACTGCCTAGGTTGGAAGAATAAAGCAGAAAGGGGGTAATAGGTTTATTTTGATTCTCTTTGCGAAGAATTAGAGGCCTCAACATTCTATCACCACCCCCCCACCCACACACACACCAAAAAAAGGGCCTCAACATTCTAGACATTTTGTTACATGTGTTTTAACTGCCCAAGTTAGAAGAATAAAGCAAAAATGGGTAGCAGGTTTACTTTTTCATTCTCTTTGGGAAGTATCAGTG
>Ga0315915_1006480_pt1 | contig 14279 bp, 9 predicted proteins | sample MpolbnodulesMG_FD_207738 | JGI IMG/M metagenome (GOLD analysis project Ga0315915, IMG submission 207738) | Medicago polymorpha root nodule microbial communities from Los Angeles, California, United States - branched nodules | ecosystem: Host-associated > Plants > Roots > Nodule | place: USA... | reverse complement strand
GGCATCAAATAAAAACATTTTTCGTCCAATATATGCTTTCCAACTCAAAACAAGTATAATGATACATATTTTGGAATACAAATCTACAAATTTTCTATGAATCTGACAAGTTTGGTTAACCAAAAAGGTTTCATAATTTTATCCCAAAGCAAAATGGCCCATTCTATTTCTCCTCAGAAAATTCTAACTTTGGTGGCAAGGTATCTCAATTATATCAACTAACTCAACTTAGAAGAAGAAATCTTTGGTGGCAAGGCATCTTATTAAATTATTCCCAAGATGGCTTTCCATGTAACATAACGGTTTGTTTCAACCACACTTATTTCTTTTATCTTTATAATATTTTTGCTATATCCAATAATTTTGACAAATAAGATGAAAATTAACTCCCTTTATACTAATCGATGTCGTTCCTATTGCATGAGATTCTCCCTGCTACAATGAAATTAAACTGTTTTTTTAAATAAATATTTAAATAATATTTTAAAAATGATAATAGTGTAAATAAAATAGTTAAAATGAAAGATATAATTGGAAGAAAAACTATCACATATAAACTAAATATTCCTTTTTATATATAAATATAGATAAATAGATAATCGAAGCTAGCTTTCCTTGCCCTCACACCAAAACTAACTCATGTTTTAGATGATAGATTATCCATAAGTTATTAGTTTTTCTTTGTTAATTACTTTATTAAGATAAGATACCAATTTTAGTATGTAAAAAAATCAAATCAAATCAAAATAAAAGATGTGACAGATCATTTGATAATCCATAAGGATTAGTTGGACAGGTCCACAAGGCAAATGGAGAGAAAAAATATTTCAGGACACAACAAGGTGGCACAAACACAAAGCATCGTGAACAAAGAATATAATTCTTAGCAATAGTTTTTTCTTTCTTTCTATTCTTACACAACCAAATAAACTTTTTAAATGTGCTAAAAATAATTACCGTCATAGTTTTTTCATTTAATTTTAGATAACAATTTAATAACTTAATTTTTTTTATATATGAATTTTCAAACTTTAAATTTATGATTTTATTTTTCTGTAAACTCTCAATCTTTAAATTTATGGTTTATTTTCCTGTGAGCTTTCAATATTTAAATTTCAATTGCGTGATACAATAGTGCAGACATAAAAAACCATAGTGTCACGACTATAATTGCGATTGCGAAACCCTAATACAAGAATGACTCGTAAAAAGATTAATGTTGAAAAAGTTGCTATCCTTTGTGTCGCATGCACATGCAAGATGCCTTAATACATAGCATCTTTTTTTTTCTTTCTATTTTCACAGGGTGTAATTTAAATGACATAAACAGTGTGTGACTTTTGTAGCATTATATATTCTCCACAATGTCTAGCCATTAGCTACATGCACCAAAGAAATAGAGCTAAAAATAGCAATAGGTGTGTGATCAAATAAGTGATCATAATAATGATGATGAGGAAGCAAAAACAAGTAGAGAAGAAAACAAACACCTTCCTACTAGAAAAATCACCAACTAAGGAATACCAAATCACAGCTCCAAGTCATGATGATCAATATTATTCCAAAGTCACAACTATAGTCACAAAAAAATCACCTCCTCCAATTGAATTTCCTACCTCACCACAACTCATATTTGGAGAAGAAATAATTCATTTCAGTCATCCACAACACCCTCTCTCAATGGTGGACCTTCCTGACCTATTTATTTGTGTAGGGTGTAAAGAATATGGCTCTGGCAAGAGATTTGTTTGTCAACAATGTAATTATCAACTTCATGACTTTTGTGCTTTGGCTCCTCCTGCCCTTAAGGCTCATCCTTTCCATTCCCAACATGCAATGTTGTTCCATTCCAAACCAGGTACTAACTCTCTCCCTAAATTTTACAAATTAATTGTTGAATTATTTGATTATATGATTTATAACTTTGTTATTAACAAATTATTATAGTTTAAATATAATGATTTTTTTCTGTGACAGAATTTTACTATAATGATTAAATGAAGTACTAATTGGTATTTACATTTAAAATTATTACAAGTTGTAGATGTCTATGATACATTTTTTTAAATAAAAAAACAAATTTACTCTTTAAGCATCTAGCAATTGCTCACATGCACCTATCAAACGGTAGCTAATCGTCGTTCGTTGTTAAATGATAGTTAACTATTGTTTGATACTTTCTAAATCAGTAAAATCACTTATTGAATAGGTTCATTTAAATCGATTTAACCAATTTAAAAAATGCATGAAGCCCGGGACGATAGTTAACTATAAATGAAATATTTTTATATGTCTATGAGTAATCGGTAGATCTCTAAAGAGCAGTCTTAAAATTAAACTTGCTCTCTTTTACTCCCTTCGGTCACTATTATAAACAAAAAACTACTTTTTAAGTTCATTGAATGATGGATGTATGTGGTCATTAATATATACCACATACATCATTTATTCAATAAACCTAAAAAAATACTAGTTTTTTACTTATAATATAGTGACGGGAGGGAGTAGTAAGTTTTTTTTTAGAGAGGGAGTAGTAAGTTTGTGTGTTTCGATCTTTCTAAGAGATCCCCATATATTGTGTCGCATTAAATAGGCTTTAGCTTTCCTCAATTTTATTTTTTGTAGATCCATTTTTTTCCATTTTATTTACTTTTTATACATGACATATTGGCATTTCTTTTGGCGTATACTGGCATATTCTTAAACAATGATTAGTTCAAATTCTAACCTTTACACTAATCTTAACTAATACGGGGCTCTTTAAGAAAAACCTAATTGGGTCAATCATTCAGTTTGAAAGAATGAATTAAGTCCGAAAAAAATTGAAAGAATTAAAATATGAGAATATATCCCCCCATGTCACAATTTCATCTGATGAAAGCTCCATCATCAATAATAATAAAAAAATAGTAGATGGATAATTCAAAATATAATAAATAGGAAACGGAAGATTTAATGGTGGAACTATAAGAGTGGTGAAGCTTGAACTAACTTTTTGAGCGAATCAAAATAAATAGGGCTTAATTGCAGATTTAAAAATAAATGTTAAATATGATTTTAGTTCCAATAAATATGTCAACTTTTTGTTTTAGTTCCTTTAAAAAATTTCTTTAACTTTTAGTCATCCAAAAAATTTTCATCTTCACTTTGGTCTCTCATTTAAAGTAAACTCATATGTAGAATTTCATATTTTTGAATAAAATTTAGTAGAAAAAATATTATAAGGATCTCTCACAAGAAAAATTAGAATTTTTTACCAAAACATGAATTTTTTTTTATATTTTTGGCGGTAAAAAAATCATATTTAATTTATGTTTTGTTAAAAAATTCTAATTTTTTTGAGTGATATCTACAATAATTTATACATTTATGCACAATTTCATTAAAAATAAGGACCAAAAGTAGTGATTGAAAATTTTATAGGAACTAAAAATTGAAGGAATATTTTAGAGGGACTAAAACGAAAAGTTGATATATTTTTAGGGACCAAAACCATATTTAACCCTAAAAATAAATATGCATTATTACATTTTTTATAAGCAAATAAGAATGTAATAAAAATTACTTAAAAAAAAATTGTATTAAAAAATAGAGTACAAGGCTACTCTAAGTCTCTAACCCTTGCAACTTAAAAAATCCGAAATCAACCAACAACTTAGGAAAATGAACTATCCAACATATATGAAGGGTTGCAAAACACCCACCCAATATTTAGGGGTGGCAAAAATACTCATGCCCACCGGTATCCGTGGGTAAAATCTGTCACGGGCACGGAGCGGTAGCTAACCAGGTATCCACGGGCATAATAAACGGGTATTTGACTACCCATTATTATATGGATACAGACACGGATTTGATTGTACCCATACCCACTAGTACTCATACCCGATAATATATTAAATAAATTATTAAAATATTTTTATATATCTTATCTTATTACTTAAAGTTGTTACATTATTGAAGGAAATTTTACCGTCCACCTAAGATTCTTCATTAATAAGCTATTTTTATTTTTGATTTTTTTAATTCATCTTATTAAGTTCGCAGTTTCTATTCCATTCACATCATAAAACATATCATATGGATTATGTAAGAATCATGAATTTTCTATTGATTATGTATGATTTATAAAATTTTGAATAGATTACGTATGATTGTTTAAAAGTTGAAGTTTTTTTGGTAATTAAGAAAAAATTATTTGTAAAAAAAGAATAATCAAAAATCCATAGATATCCATGAATACCCATGAATACCTCAATACCCACGGGTATCCGCATAGTGGGTACCTACGAGGGTACGGGGTGGAGACGGGTATCATATTTATCCAATGGATTGGAGATGAGTACCATACTATCTGTATCCATGGATACCCATTGACATCCCTACCAATATTCATGAGCTTGAGAGTCCGATAAAATCCAACAAATACAACTTTACACAACACTAAGAAAAGTTTCACACCTTGATCACAACAATTAATGGGCTATAGCTATCACCTTATGCACCATACGAGATAAATAGATAGAAAGATAGAGATAACGAGAAAATAAAATTTTGAATGAGTGTAGGAGAATTAAATGTGGAACATACCATTATCCTAGATTTAAACATGTTGAATCGTCATTTTAAAACTCAAAATTATAGGGAGAGTACAATTTTGTTTTCTAAATTTACTAAACGATAGTTTTTTTTTGTTTGAACGACATAATTTATTAATAACCAAATCACAGCAAAAGACAAGCAGAGCGCAACATAAAAACAACAAAACAAAAAATGTCGTATATAGGCGGAATACTTAAAATAAAACACAAAAAACCACCCAACCGAGGACTACCACAAAAAACAATCAAAACTATCAACCACAACCAAATCAACGACAAAATCAAAGTCAAACCGCCACACGACGGCAAAAACTAGACTTGAGCCAAATTCTCAAAATTCAACACAAACGACCTCCGAAACAAGATCCAAACACCTATCAACTGCTACTCGCACCGAAAACCCCTAAAAAAACCCAAACCGACAACACCCATATAACATCACCTCACATTCTCTTCAAACAGTCGAGCCCAAATAAGCACCCGAAAACTACTTATACCAACACTCATTCAGATTCCACCACCAATCGACCCCTAGTCCGTTGGAGAAGACATCAAAACAAACCCAACAACTTGAGTCTAGAAACTGATTTCCAATCTCTAAGCAAAAGTGATCGGCCCACCAACCTCTAAAAAACAAACTAAAGCATCCCTCAACTCCCAGACCACTGGAGAAGAAACCATAAACCAACCGTAAAACTTGAAACTAGACACTAACTACCGATCTCAAATCAAAAGTGATCGACCCACAAGAATTCATCCCAAAGGCACAATCAACAATATGGGAAGTGGTAGCACAAACACAATCAGGTTGGAAAAAGGCCCAGATCGAAAACAACCCAAGATCAAACCACTCAGAATAAAAACAATCCAAATTCAGACCACAAGCTAGCGGCAAAGGAGATGGACATTGTCAATTAATTCGGTCACTCTAATACCTAAGAATGTCAACAATTAAACTTCTATTTTGAGTGCTTAACAACATCTACGATGGAGCTCCTCAATATTTGGGTACTTATGAGTGAGTTTTGCAATGAGAATGTGTTCTTAATATCAAAGAGAACGTGTCCAATATATATCCCGTTTTTAAAAAATGTGTACAAAGAGAATTTGTGCTTAATATAACACCTTTACTCCATAAGTGGAACACTTACTTTTTCTCTCCAATGAAGTTACCTAAATAATACTCATTCTACGTAAAAAAATAAAAATAAATGATACTCATTCTTATTGAGAAAGATCCCTCCATTTTGGGATGGTCTAAGTAGATGTTGTTTGTACACATCACTCATTTATAATTTTTTTAATTTTAGTATTTAATAAACTCCTATCTCTCTAATCAAACATCGTAAAAAGTTTGTCCTCTGAGCTTAACTCAGTTGGTAGAGACAATGCATAAAATACGCAAGGCCCGGGGTTCAAACCCCGACCACAAAAAAAAAATCTTAAAAAGTTTATAAAATATGTTTCACAAATAACTTTACATCATTAAATTTATTTATTTTTATACTATTTATTAAGTAGGCCTCACAAACATGCGAAGAAAAAAACAATGTTTCCATAGTCATCATTATATATAAGCACAAAAATTCATAATTAATCTAGAATGAAGGTACTTATTTTTAGTTTGGTGGTCAATTATATAGGTTAAACATATGTCCACCGATGTGGATGCTCTAACATGTAAGAAGTGTTTAAGTTAACATATTTAATACATGCAAAATTAGAATATTGTTTCTTGAAATTTATTTGGGACTCCCATATTTATCATAACTACTTGATAGATGGATTAAACTGATTGACAACTATTTAAATAATTTCAAAAGCTAATTTTTTTAAGAGGAAATTTCAATAGCTAATTTTTTATCTTATAACTTTAGTGATCAAATTAATTCACTTGAAAAAAATTAGCGATCAAATTGTACATCCCTACTCTTTAACATGTCATATGGTTCTTGATTTCATTCTCATTATGGTTTGCATGAATTTTATATATTTCAGTGAAAAGTGGAATGACAAAATCCAAATGCGACGTTTGTGGCAAACCAACAAAAGGCTATACATTCCTATGCACTGCATGCGCTTTCCAAATGCATCCATGTTGTGCCATGCTCAACACAGAAATTGAATTCCCAAATCATCCACACACTCTCAAACTTACACATTCGACAACAACCACCGGGGCCGCAATAAACACCGATCTTTCCAACACGATTGTTTGCAACGAGTGCAAGAAACGAAGGTCGGGGAAAGTGTATCGGTGCACGGTGTGTAACTACAATCTTCATGCATTTTGTGCTAAGAATAAAGTTAATGGTCTTCAAGCTAATGGTATTAGGCTTCCTGAAAAACCAAGTGTTCTTTCTGCTGCTGCTAAAGTTGCTTCTCAAGTTGTAATTGAATTTATTGGTGGGTTTGTTGAAGGTATTGGTGAAAGTATGGGTGAAGTTCTTGTTCAAAATATTACCAAAGGAGGAAATGCAACTCTAACCAGTGCTAATAATAATACTACTACAAAACCTCGTAAATAATATATTTTTTACTATATATATCTTCTCATGTTTTTCTCTAGTCCAAGGAGGAGAAGGAATAGTACATAAAAACAAGTATTTTAGAACCATATGATGATTAATTAATTTGGAATTGAACGGTTAAATAATACCCACATTCATAGCATGAGTTAGCAGCTTGAAGTTATTGTATCAAAATCGGACGACTTTCATTTGATTCAAGTTGACATCAGTATAATTGATGTATCGAGCTTAAAATTATGGGTAATGTTTGATGGATACTCCACTGACTCATTCTACACATAAGATGGGAATGTGGACCCACCTGAGTGGAATGGATGGATGAGGTGTACACCAAACATTACCTTAAAATTATATTTATTGATGTGACTTTGATCAAAAAGGCTCTCAACCGCTGACTACATGACTGCGTGAAATCTCAATCGAAGAAAATCCAACTTCCATTGTGTATGGAAAAAGAATATTGTGTATCATTGGTTTATTTATATCTTCGATTTTATTATATATATACACGTAGTGATGTAAAACGATGGCCAGGCAGTAGTACAACTTCATATTTATTTTATTTTTTTCTGCTGAAAGTTTTTTTTTTGTAACATTTGTGTGTAAACTGAAAAATTTGATATAAAGATAATGTATGTATTTGTCATTTATTTTGTAAAGATTCTATATATATGTTAATGTGGTGCCCTAGTATGGTCGCTTTTAAAATAGTACAATGTTGAACTTGTAACATGCTATATCATGTTTTCATGTGTTATTTCTTTTTATTTCTTTTTATCCAATACCAATCATTCCTCCACGGAAAATTAAAAATTAAAAATTTGAATAAAAGAATCTAGAAACTGTTTCAATAAAGAAAGAAAAAAAAGTTCTTGTGGATTTAATTTACAAGCTTGCATCGATGTAATGAATTAGCACTAGGTTCTATGGGTGTCCATAATGAAGTAGTCACTAAGGCGCGCGTTGCATATGAATGACGCTGGCAAAAAAGATAAGAGGAAAAGTTTGAAGGAAATTAAAATAAACAAAGATTTTGATGCTGATCTAGAGCCAACAGACCTGAGTGGAAAAAAGAAAAAAACATGATGGTTAACAATTATATTCTCGAATTTATTCTCATAATATTTACGAAATCAAATCCGTTGATGGTATTGGTTTGGGATATGCGTCCAAGATGTCAATTATGGAGGTTTAGTTACTATGCCTTTAAATGACTTCCAAAATGGGCTGGTCGGGTTAGTGGGTTCTTGAGATGGATACCAAGTTTTAAAATAAAGTCGAAGAAGCACCTTCGTAGCTCATGCTGCAAATGACCCTAACCTCATTCCCATAATGCATACTTCTCTCCATAGCAAGATCCCCACCTTCCATCTTCTAATCAAAAACCTGCCCCAGATTCTTATCCTGCCCGCCATGACCCGAGAAAATAATAAAATCACCTTCATCAACACCACCCTCATACTACCGGAAACAATCACACCAGTAGCAACCGGTTCACCATTTGAACTCATACTCCCAGGAAAATAATCGATCCCAGCTTGTGGTTCACCATGTAAACCAACCACACACAACTCCATCCTATCCAAAAACACATTACCAATACAAATCCCATGAATCGCACCAAAAATACTCCTATCGTGATTCAGCCACAGCCCAAGTACGAAGGTACTTCTTCAACTTTGATCCCCACCTAAATCTAAGTCTAAACCTATATTTTGTTTCTAAAAAACAAACCTTAGAACAACCTAACACCACCACCACCACCACCGCCGCCCCCATAATGGCGATGATTTTTCAATGCTTATTCACCGAAGGATTACAACAACAAACCCAAAACAATGATATTGTTGATGAAGATCAAGAAACAAGAGTCATTGTTCCGTTTTCTACTCCTCAGAATAATTACCATAATTCCCCGCTTCTTTGAATGACAGATCTAGGGTCAAATAATGACGGATCTAGGAGTGATTCAGCCACAAACCATGGCTCCTCATCGTAGTAAAAGCTTTCACATCACTTCTCACTCTTGTAGCATTAAAAAAATTTCTTCTTTAGCCATAGCTAAAACACGAACTGAATCATACACCATCCTAATATGGGACATTGTTACCCAATCAAATCTAGGGTTACTGGATAAGTGTCTGTTTTAGGACATTGTTCGAAATTAGGATGGTGTATGATTCGGTTCGTGTTTTAACTAACGCTTATCCGGTAACCCAAGATTTGATTCGGTAATAATGTCCCGTATTAGGATGGTGTATGACTCGGTTCGTGTTTTGGGTATGGCTGAAGAAGAAGGAAATTTTAATGCTACAAGAGTGAGAAGTGGTGTGAAAGCTTTTACTACGATGAGGAGCCATGGTTTGTGGCTGAATCACTCCTAGATCTTTCATTCGAACAAGCGCGACATTATGGTAATTATTCTGAGCAGTAGAGACCGAAACAGTGACTTTTGCGTCTTGATCTTCATCAACAACAACATTGTTTTGGGTTTGTTGTTCTAATCTTTCGGTGAATGAGCGTTGAAAAATCATCGTCACTCTGGGGTGGTGGTGGTGGTGTTAGTGTTAGGTTGTTCTTGGGTTTGTTGTTCAGAAACAAAATCTAGGTTTAGACTTAAATTTAGGTGGTGATCAAAGTCAAAGAAGTACCTTCGTACCTAGGTTGTCGCTGAGTTGCGATAAGAGCATCGTTTGGTGCAATTACTGGGATTTGTATTGGTGATATGTTTTTGTATAGGATGAAGTTGTTTTTTGTTTTTTTACTTATAGATGCAACAAAGAGGAAGAATAAATTAATAACAAAAGAAACACATAGTAGTGGATAAAGAAGATAGGAGGACAAAGCATAGAGTAGTAAAAGATGAACATGGTTCTCTGTTTTTGTGTTTCTGGCTGTGCAGATTGAAGCCACTGTTGATGCAAAGATAAAGAAGCACGTTAAACGGCGGCACATTGTTGATGGATTGCTACAATTTAGGGTTATATTCGTTTTTTATTTGGAGTAGTGAAGTGTATTGGGCCTTTATTATTTTGCTAGTTTACTATTAGGCCTAAAAAACAACATTTTTTTTTATCACAACATTGTTTTTTTATCCCTTGATAATTTATTTTTTTGACGAAACTTATTTATTTTTATATTAGTTGTTATAAATAATCATTTCCATTATTTATTTATATATTTTAGTATTTCTTTTTGAACAATATTATATTTATAAAAATATTTACATGTATTAGTGTCCACGCCATCAAAATAGCACCCGCGAAGGAGGCCCTTCATGAGGTACCTACCGAGCAAGATGTTCCCTAAGAGAGGTTCATGGAGGGCGGGTTTATTGTTGTAGTCATGGTAGTGGTGGGAGTGGTAGGGCTTAGTTTTATGATGTTGTAACCTTTGGATAATTTCTATTTTTAATTTAATGTTTGAAAATTGTGTTGTGTTTTTAATTTCTGTTTTGTATTAAAGTATTTATATTGTACAATCACGAATGTATGTTTATATCGTTTTGAAGCAATTCCTTACCCATATGTATGTCTCTGCCAAAATACAATGCTTCTGTCTATGTGCTGAGACAATCCAGATTATATAATCCAAAATGTTTTATGACATTTCAAATTATATAATCCAAAAAGTGTCTTTTTTTTACTCCAAATTTGTCATTTATGTGGTGTTTGACATTTTTCGGATTTTATAATCCAAAACTGACTAAAAGAGTTCAGATTCTATAATTCGAACAGTTCCAAGGTGCTTCAGGTTTAGTGTGCTTCAGGTTCCAACAGTTTCTGAAGTTATTGGATTTTAGACTTCAAACATTTTTCGGATTCTAAAATTCAAACAAAGGGTATTTTTGGAAGAAAAAAATAGGACGCATGACAAACGGATAGGGTGGGAAAAGTAATAGTCTTATATAAAATATAGCTTTATACCTCGCTGCTATAATGGGTCAGGCCCAAGCCATATACATGTTGGAAGACCCAAGGTAGCCCAAGATAATCTTGTGCTTCACACATGGGCGAGTTCGAAGATAGGAGGCGGGAGATTCAAATATCTTTGGAGGCCAGTTTGAAATGACGGTTTTTCTAGGCTAGGAGGATACGCCCGAGATAACTCCTTGGAAGTTCTCTTCCAAGGAAATATGGGACTCGAAAAAGGATCACTAGGAAGTTCTCTTCCTTGAAAGTTCTCTTCAAAGTATGTTGAGAATAAAAGGATCACTAGGGACTCGAAAAAGGGGTCCACTTTCACAAATATGGGCAAGTTCTAGTTCCAATAATATGGTGTATACCATATCGTAATGTATTTAGTCGAAAGAAAGCGTAATAGAGATTCGTTGGTTCGCCGATGCTATGTTAGCTCATAGTAAAGGTAGTTCTTAGGTGAGAGTATATTGGTATTAAAAAAGAGAGAACCTAGAGATAACTCTCTAGAAGAGTCAATTTCCATTAGTAATGGCATGTCGTTCCCCATATATAGGGGTGCCCAACCATAACCATTTTCGTGAATCCCGACAAGGAATGTGCTAGTTAGTTCGAGATCGTATCAACAATCCTAATGGGCATAATAGTTCTCTCCTGTACGGAGAGGTGCAAGGAATATCTTTTGTGGTCCGCCAATCCGAAGTAGATTATGGATTGGGTCATTATGTATTGGGCCGCTAATATGAGATGAAGCATAGTCCAGAACAACAGTTTTTAATACAAAATTTAAAATATATAATGAAAATTCTGCAAAACTTTTCGCTTGCAAAGATACAAGTCTCAAGCTAGTTATCCATTAAAAAAAAGTCTCAAACTAGTTATAAATACAATTACTTAGGTGAATAGTTTAGTTCATTAATATTGAGGGTGTAATTCTCGGTTTTCTATGATGCAATAGTTTATCGTATCATATAGTGAACTTGGACTGTTTTATCCTAGATGTGGCACGGTCGATAGTCTACTTTGCACAAATTTTGGTCAGTGTCGCAAAACGTCATAAAGAGAACAACCTAATTATGTTCAATGTATTTTCAAATTACAAAACCAACAATAGCTTCGGTTGCTGAGAATTCTTTTTCTGAATAATCTTTAAAAATCCAAATATAACAGTTTAAAAATCCAACAACCAACCATATAAATTACGTAGACATTCATCACCGAGAGAAAGCTGTTATGACATGTTAGGCCGGGCAGTCCTTAGAACAATCATCTACACACTTTCCATACATGAACAGCGTCATCACCGAGAAGAAGCCGTTATTACATGTCTTTGTAGCACAATCGAGTTCGCAGTGAAAATTGTTTGCTTTAGATGCAGGTGCAAAATTTAATACAATCATTGTCATTATCATGACCATAGTCATAACATTTTTCATATCACTCTTTGCTATAGTTCTTATTAAAGTTTGGTTGGACAATCTAAGTGGGATAAAACAACCTCCATTTATAATCACAAAGAAAACTCATGCCGGTGATTTATTAAAAAGTAATAATAAAATAAATTTTATACGTTTGATTTGAAACGTTATTATTTGCAAACATTTTTGTTGCATTGAAAATCAATTCACTCATGGTTTCATTCTCATTTAACTGCACCTTGATTGAATTAATTGGCTTAATGGTATGAAGAAGGTTTTGACAAAGACAAAACGGTTTCAAAAGCTCATTATCTATTGATTACTTTTATTACGGTCTAAGCATCATCAAATGGATCACAATATCAGTCTGTTTTTATTAAAACCAAAACCAACAATTGATTGTAGCCCACAAAATATTAGAAGAAATTCTAACATTTCTATCATGTTCAAATTTGCACATGTTAAGAAGTTTGAAATAAAAATTTTGTATTGAAACTTGTACATTTAATATTAAATATAAAACTTTTGAATAAATAATTATTGTTTTTCAATGAAAAGTCATGTGCAATGTTACACTTGTTAGAAAAACCCAATTAATATTTATACTTTCTATCACAGTCCCGTAAACAGTCATTCATACACCTCATATAATCGAACGGACCAAGCACCAACACGTCTATGAAGAAGCCTATCTTATCACAATGCTTTGTCATACAATAGGTTTTGCATTTTTTTAATCCTTCAGATATTGCATGTGCAAAAACAAACATACTCATCGCCCATTATCATGACCATAGTCATAACAACATTTTTCATCTTGCTCTTTGACATAGGTTCCTCTTTTAAGTTTGGTTGGACAATCTAAGTGGAACAAACAACCTCCATTTATAATCATAGAAAAATACATGTTCAACTTAGTAGAAAACTCATGCCGATGATTTTCTTAAAAAAAATATTAAAAAAAAAATTATACGTTTTATTTGAATCGTTATTTATTATTATTATTTTGAAGGAAAAACGTTATTTATTATTTGCAAACATTTTTGTTGCATTGATAATCAATTCATTCATGGTCTCATTCTCATTTAACTGCACCTTGATTGAATTAATTGGCTTAATAATCTGAAGAAGGTTTTGACAAAGACAAAAGGGTTTCAGCATTGTTCACATTTTGGTTATACTGCCATATGCTTTGACGGGTTGCATTTTACTCCCTCGGTCTCTATATGTAAGAGTCCTTTGTTTTATTCACAATTTCTTAAGAAAAGTTGTTAGTGTAATTTACATGTCTGTTTTGTGTGTTAATATTACAAAATTGTCTTTTGTTTGTATGTATATTAAATTTAACTTTTCATATTTCAAGACAAATTAGTAGTATTATTTATGGGTATATTTAGAAAGAAAAAAAAAATACATCTAATAATTTGAAAAGGAGTTTAGATTTAAGGACAAAATAAAGTCAAATAGGTGCTTATAACTAGGGACGAGGAAGTATTATGTAATGTCACAACATTGATTAATTTAAGTGTGACACATGACAATATAGTTTTTTTAATGGTCATGTTAATTTGTGCCCTTGCAAGTTAAGGAGCTTAAAATGGAAATTAAAAATAAATTTTAGTGTTAATAGGTCTTTACCCCCTATAATATAGGTCATTTCTGGTTTTCCCCCCTGTAAAATATTTTTTTTGATTTACCTCCCTGTAAAATATTTTTGTTTTGATTTACCCCCCTAATAGGCCAAACAAAAACCAATTTTATTTTTTTTTTCAAGAAATTTTCGTTTTTGTTTGGCCTATTAAGGGGGTAAAT
>Ga0315915_1006479_pt1 | contig 14281 bp, 10 predicted proteins | sample MpolbnodulesMG_FD_207738 | JGI IMG/M metagenome (GOLD analysis project Ga0315915, IMG submission 207738) | Medicago polymorpha root nodule microbial communities from Los Angeles, California, United States - branched nodules | ecosystem: Host-associated > Plants > Roots > Nodule | place: USA... | reverse complement strand
GAATTATGTATATTTTGCATTTTAAGTCTTTAGTAATATATTTTGAGACTGTCTTCAAATTCTAAGAGAAAACATTTTAAATCAGGTTAAATCAGAATAAATTTGTGACTTTTTAAAAAAAAAAAAATACATTTGCGGCTGTTCAAACAGTCGCAACATTTTAAATTTGTGACTTTTTAAAAAAAAAAATTGTGACTTTTTCAAAAAAAAATAAATACATTTGCGGCTGTTCAAACAGTCGCAACATTTTAAATTAAAAATTTTAAAATATACAATTGCAGCTGTTGGCAACTGTCGCAAGCCCCCCGAAATCCATGTTAATCTCCACATTTGCGGCTGTTGGCAACTGTCGCAGTGCCTTTTGCGGCAGTTGGTGAGGCTGTTCTACGAAGGGTCGCAAATGACACTTGCGACCCCAACATCCGCGACCGTTGGGGAACAGTCGCAATTGTACATTTGCGACCCTTCTAACAGCCGCAATCAGCAATTTTAAAGGTCGCAAAATGCAGTTTTTCTTGTAGTGAAATTAATGTCTACCGGAGCATCAAATCAAGTTAATTATTTATAAAAAAAAATACTAAAATATGTTATACAATAAAATTATTATCTATCTTTCTAAAAAAAAAAAAAAGACATAATTTATTTATTTCTGAAGTAACTTAGTGGCTACAATTTCACCCTTAATATGAATAAGTGGGAAATCCATGATTTAAACTCTAACTCATGTATATATAATTCAATGTTCTTACCAATTGAGTTATGATCATAAAGACAACATTATTATATTCTCCTAAAAGGCAAACTTTTACAAATAGTGTATATCCATTTTCTTAATTTGTAATACAACAAATGTTATTATTATTTTATCAATAGTTTTATTTTATTTCTTAATTAACTTGATCCTCATTGAGCTATAGTCCTTAGAAAGATTTTCCATCAAAATCTTGTCAAATTAGATCCTTTTACAGTTACAAATATGATTTCTTGTTTATTCTTCATATGACTTATTAGACCTTCCAATGCCAGATAGTGTGAAAGAGGCAGTACTAACTCAAACAATAAAGTGATTAGCATAAATAAGTCTTATTTTACACATCAATCTAAAATGAATAAGTTTTCTTTTTACAAAGATGATTTCCTGGCAAGATTCCTCATTGAGCTATAGTCCTTAGCAAGATTCTCCATCAAAATCTTGTCAAATTAGATCCTTTTACAGTTACAAATATGATTTCTTGTTTATTCTTCATATGACTTGTTAGACCTTCCAATGTCAGATAAGGCAGTACTAACTCAAACAATGAAGTGATTAGAATAATTAAGTCTTATTTTACACATCAATCTAAAATGAATAAGTTTTCTTTTTTACAAAGAATAACATATTATAATTGTAAGCCATGCTAAGTTCCTAACAAGTACTCTAAAAATATTGTTTAAGAAATACATAAAAGAAAAGTTTGTCTTGGAAATACAACTTTGAATATTTGTCTTAATCATAAATGCACAAGTTTCTATGCAAAAGTTACCACTCATACTAATTATTTTAATTTCCTAAACTATACTTTAAGGACATTTGTTAGTATTCTCTATAATTATATAGAAAACTCTAATCTAATTCAATACATTGAAAATCCACTTAGGTTGATCTGGTGATGTTGGTTTGAGACTTTGGAGTGTGCTCCTCTCAAGATTTCAAGTTTGATTTTCCCTGATGCTAATTTCGATGCACTAATTTAGATTCTTAAAAATAATTAATATATTGAAAGATGCAACAATATTCATGATTGCTTGCCACACTATATGTGCTCTTTTGACACTATTTGTCCTATTTCTGCATCAAAGTCCAAACAAATTATCAATTTTTGTGTGTTTTTGTTGTTTTGTACCACTGTACCTCACATTCTTTTCGCTAAATATTAATTCTAGAGTATATACATGAGTTGGCAAACCCTTAGAAAGTGTGTCTTTAGTAGAAAAGTAACTGTAACTGATTTTGTTTGTTGCAATTGCAATGAGTACAATTGAAGTATTATAATTCATTTACTATAACCTACCCTCACAAAACACGTCTCTTAATGCATGAACATGAACAAGCTTTATTCATTACTATTTAAACATTACATAGTTTCCCAAATTGAACATATCATTGTTTCATATTTCCTGCCATGGATTCTCCACTTTCTTTCACCGTTCCTCAAGAGGATTTTCTCCTGATCCACCAAATGGACAGAGACCTCTACAAAATCCTTGTCACAGACCTTTCTCGTGATCCATCTGATTCCATGCGATTGCTTTCTATGTGGCTTTGGTTGGAAAAAGTTGGTTTTCACAATGTTGTGAAAAATATTATGTCTTTGCCTATTATTTTGATCAATGAAATTGCTGATGAATCAATGACATGTCTCACATGTCTTACCAACAACAATAACACTTCTGTAATTTCAATGTCATCTTCTGAAGCAAACGATATTCCACTTCTTCAAAGCCTAATAGGAAATGAAATCTCTCTGAAATTCTTTCTTCATAATCGTGTGGAAGCAATTCGAGGGGTGGAGAAAACAAGAAGAGAAGTATGTATGAGGGCATTTGGTGATATCATGCAACAAGCAATGATGAGAAACATAGCAGAGAGAATGGTGGAGAACAATAAGTTTTTGTTTGGTTCGGCTGGACCAATGAATCTGCAGTTTGGTTCGGTTGGGATTGCAGGCGAAATGGTGCAACAACAGAGCAACAACAATGGAGGAAGAGGAAGAATCATACCAGCGGATGAGAGGACATTGTTTGTGACATTTTCGAAAGGGTATCGTGTTGAAGAGTGGGAAATTAGAGAATTTTTTACTATGGTTTATGGAGATTGTATTGAGGCTTTGTTTATGCAAGAAACTCAACCAAATGAGCAACCACTTTTTGCCAGAATTGTTTTTCATATGGTGAGTACTATTGACATGATTCTGAGAGGGGCTTCTAAAGTCAAATTTTCAATCAATAAGAAACATGTTTGGGTCAGAAAATTTGTTCCGAAAAGAACAAATATGGACAAAGTTATACTTCCTGGAGAGACTTCTGGTTTTGGGTTTGGAGCTACTAGGTAACCAAAATTCTGTGATGTTTATGTGTCATGTTTTCATGTTTAAGGTGGTTTGAGAATATTAATGTTCACATAAATAAAATTATGTAGTTCAATGAACAAATTATGTATTATAATGTTTTGCATGAATAAAAAAAGGCAAATACAAACTACAATACAAATTAGTACGAAGGAATCAGGTTTGAAAACAATTTTGATTTCCAATGTCCTGTGACAAAGATATCACACTTGGATATCTCTAAGCATATGTAATCAATAGATTTTTTAGATTAAAAATTGTTACAAATGTTAAAAGTTTATTCATTACTTATTAAAAGTTGAACATGTTTGTTTACAATCTTAAACATATACTACTGTGTGGCATCATACTCTATGTTTCTGCAACTACAAGTCTTCAATGCATATTTGATTGTCTAACTAGGATGTGCATATCGAGTAAAAAAAAACAAAGATGTGGCATAACCAACATAATTTTTTTGTTTGGACATAAGCATAAGCATCATATTGAGGACCGGTTTATTATTGGAAAATTTACAAAAGAGGTGTGGATAATTTGCCCGACAATCAATGAAAATTAAGCACATTAGTAATTTTATAAATTGTACCCACAAACAAATAATGTTTACTCCACTTATAATTTACTTATGTGCTAATTAAATTTTTATTGATTGTTCGTAAATTAATTTATGCTCAATTCTTTGTAATCTAAAAAAAAACCTCGTTTGTATTCGTTTTCCAGGCATGCAAGTTAGTCCAAAATTATATTTGGGCAACATAGGAATGCTAAGGATAGTTACTCGCACACACTCTCTTAAACACTATCTCAATGTATGGTGCAAGCAGGCCTTCTTTTCTATTATTTACTTAGTAACTGGATGAACATGTTAATACTTAAGTGACTTGCAACATTTTCTTTTATTCTTGACATTTTTAAAAAAATTTCTTTTATTATTGCTACCATCATTATAATGAAAACAAATACAAACAACCCAGTCAACTCATACATTTTGAATTTATATTTGTCCTTGCTATCTTCCATCCGCCTTAACAATGGAAGCCAGAACAATAAAATCGATGCAGAATTTGAATGTTAGATGATATTTTCAAAAGAAAATTAATGGAAACCAGCCTGATTAATGTTTGTGGTAGTCTTTTTTGTTTACAAATAATCGAAGATGCAAAGTCCAATTTCATGTATATGTCTTCTATGGTGCGAGAATGTTTGTTTGAGAGTGTTCAAGTGAGTGATCATAGCATTGGTCTTGGGCAACAAATTTTGTTAAGATTAAATGAGGAGGTAATTGGACACCAAATATTTGAATGAAAAATCGAAATTATATTTGATCAAGTGAGTCACTGGTCAAGATATGCTTCATTTAAAACATGAAATGTATTCGTACCAAAAAAATCTTGAAATTGACTGGAAATCATTTTTTTTATATGATAGCCATGCATGTATGCAAGTAAAACCAAAACACAAACTTATTTTTTCTTTTAATGTCTTTTGAGGGTTAAAAATTTGGTTGACCAATTAGAGGCTCAGGAAAATCATATAGGTACTATGTCTATAACTCTCAAATAAACTCCATTCACTTAAATTTTACGTTAAATGGTCTTTTAAGTTTGTCAAAAATACTGAGTTAGTCATTTAAGATATTTAAGTTTTAGATAGGTCATTTAAGTTTATTAAAGTTTCAAATAGGATCTTTAAGTTGTTAATTTAATGCATCTATTTGAAGTTTTTTAATTTTTTAAATTTCAAATAGGTCCTTAAAAGGATAACATTGCATTAAATTAACAACTTAAATGACATATTTGAAACTTAAAATACTTAAAAGACTAATCTCGTATTTTTGTCAAACCTAAAAGGACCGAAAGATGTATCTAGCCTAAATTTTACTTACTGGTTTCCTATATCCTCTCCTGTACATACAATTGAGAATCAATAAAATACTCAAATACACATGATATGTCTTCTTACCATTCTCAATAAACTTTACATGTGGAATCTATTAACAATTGTTTAATTGTTTTAATCCCATGACAATTATTACATTAACTCATTAATTTATTTTAATTTTTTTTACTGAATCAAGAGTGGGGCCAAACCAAACCCTTGAAAGAAAGCGAAAATTACGGAAAACAAAAATTAGACAACCCTGACTGGTACCTAAAGAAATCCCCCCAAACAAACTCGGGCATAATCTCCCACCATATCGTGTCTGTAACCATGTGATCGTGACTAGCTAGCTTATAGATCAGTGGTTCAGCCATAAATATGAGTAATACGAGAATCCGAATTACCTATACCTCGAATATTCCAAAATAAAATCTTCATTGAGATGATTTTGGTAACGGACCATTAGAGCGAGTTTGATAACCTTTTTGTTTCTTCCGGATGCTCCTGGAAACAACATCAGTAAACCCTCCTTATCAACATCTTTATAAACTACTAGGGCCTGTTGAATGACCTCCAAGTCATTGGTAATGATAGGACATCGATGCGGAATGACAATAGCAAAAGGATGCGACTGAATAACATGAGAGTTACCTGCAGCCGCAACTACCAAGGCACCTGAATCCACTTGCGCACTCCCCTCCTTAAGTTGATGAACGTCGACCGTAAGGGGGACATGAACATGTTGGAGCTGCAGCACCGGCTCTAAAACTGTGGTACTCTCTACATCATTGGAACGAATAATATCATCAGTAACGTTCTCAAGAGCCAAATGATAGGTGAAGTCAGTCTTGTCACTATGCGCATGTCTGCTTGAATCAAGGGGCAGCACTTCTGGACAGGTTTCTGATTGTGCAACATATGTGTCAACAAGGGCAACAACTGTGGGGGAGACTTGTTGTTCAGGTGGTTGATCAGTCGCCACAACCGGTGCCGTAATTTCAGAAGTCGGTTTTGCAAAAGCTAAAGAAGACCCAACATGATGTTCATGTGACTGTTTTAATGATACAGCTAGTGCCGTAACTTTAGAATTAATGACCAATTTCTCAAAAGCCACAAATGACCCAATACCAAGTGGATTTTCATGTGCCTGCCACTTCTTTGTTTGAGCTTTCTGTTGTGTTATAGCCTTCTTCCCCTTGTCGTGCACCTTCTTAGTGTTATCTCTGTGCAGGTTCAAATCTTTTTCCGAAAGCAACCAACGACAGTTCGTGACTGAGTGTCCAAGAATATGACAATGTGAGCAAAGTTCGGGGAGCCACTCGTACTCCACCTCCATAGGGAAAGCAAACCCTTCCCTCTCCACCATGATCTAATAAAAAAGCCGACAAGAGAAGTCTATGTCCACCAGCACCCACGCATAATGGCGAAAGGTGCTTTTCTGAGTTGCGGCATCAATGATTAGAGGAGTGCCAATTGCGCCTGTAATTTCCAATAATGTTATTTCTAACCAGTACTCCCGTGGCAAGTCCAGTAGTCTTATCCATACCTGCGCATGTGTCAGACGCTGAGAATATTTATTAAAATCTTTGGACCATTGGGATAGACGCAATAGTCCCGACTTTAAGTTAATCGTCCCCATTGTCACCCTTGTTCAAGAACAATCGGCCGTGCATATGATGCTTGCATTTATCTAAGCCCATGACATAGACATTCTCTGTTATTTTTATTTATAAATTATCCCCTCGAATTGTCGATTGACGAAGAGGTGCACTCTTAACTGCGGGCGCAGTCGAAAGCACCTGAGCTCCTTTGACAGCTTGTGTAAAAGAAAACGGTTTTGGGAGGAACATCCATGGCAGAGGGGGAAAGAGAAGCATGCACGGCACTGGAACCGCAAGTTCCGTTTGCCAATCAAAAGCCATGGCAAAGCTTTGTGATGTGGGAAGCGCAAACAAGTCAGGTTACCAAATGAAGAATGCTTGTTCAACAATCCAAAATCTAGCAACCAACAAAAGCTAGTGGAGCTAATTGGATAATATTAATTCTATCAATGAGCAAAATCAATGAATTGAATAATATTAATCCTAGCCACCGTGAACAATGGAATAAATGAATGAATGGAAGCAATTAATTAATCCCACCAACCAAGTTGCTGATCGGAGGAAACCAAAGATCAACGTGAAAATAATAGCGTTAATTGGAAAATCAGCCAATTGGAGTTGACCGCAACCAATCTGCTCATGCTGGGAAACCCTAGCAGAGAGCGTTCAAAAGCGTATCTTTTTCCAAAATTAATTGATAAATTAATTTATTTTAATTTATTCCATTAAAATATTCATTAAATAATAACTATTTGAAAGATATATCCCTTAAATAATTCATTCCCGTTTCATCTTGTTTAATTTCTGAATGTTTTTTAATAATAGAATTTATTAAAACAACCACACAATCACATTAAGTGGAGTGTTGGTTACTGAATTGTAACCATCATTGCTTGCACAACTTTCAAATCTTTGGCTTGTTGAAACTAGTTTTCGACAATGAGTTTTACAATGTCAACAAGTTGTTTTAATACTTGATACATGATGTCATGCGTTTTCATGCCACTATGTTGTCTAATGAAAGTCGTTGTCAATACTACTGGAGTCTCAAGTGTTTCAACCGGTTGTACTTCATAAACACTTGAAGGAGCCATGGAAGTTGTCATTCCCAATGATTCCTGAAGGCGATAGTTGCTCCATACACCTGAGACTCTTTCCTATCCTCAAGTGCATATGCTAAACATAATCCTTACTTTGGGGAACTGAGGTTTTAGTGCTAGCAGAGTTGGTACAACAACAGTTGCAGGCAGCAGCACTCGTACGATAGCAACCAGAAAGGGAATTGTGATGTCAGTTGATGTATCTTGGAGAAAACCGACAACGGGGTGCTTTAAATGTAATTTTGATGCCTCTTTTTCCACATCCATGAACTGTGTAGGATTTAGAATGTGTATACGAGATGATAAAGGGTGGTATGTCCTAGCACAAACTTTATGGACTAATCCAATTCGCTCAACAAATGTTGATTTTGAGTCTGTTATACGCTATTCAGTTGGTGTACATGAACTACAACTATCAAATGTTGATTTTGAGCTCGATGTCAAGAGAGTGGTAGACTGTTTTAATAAAGGAAAGAATGTTGTTATGGTTTTTGGCACAATTGTTGATGAATGTAAACGTTGTTGTCAAGTTAATTTTGAAAACTCTCAGGTAGAGTTTAGTCGAAGACAATCGAATGTGGTAGCTCATACTCTTGCACGAGAGACCCGATTCTCATCTAGTCCCCATATATTTATTGAAGTAGCATCATGTATTATATATTTAATATCTAATGAAATGCAATGAGTTTATTTTCCTAAAAAAAATAAAAAATTACCCGCAATTGTACTATTATTGTGATGAAATTAATCAATAGTATAATATAAAAGAATAAAGAGAAAGAGATAAAGAGAGAACAAGAGAGTATATTGTGTTACTTCACTAGTGTGTTCTTTACATGACAATGTATATCCTATTTATAGGATACACAAGTTTTAACTTACAAGTACATGAAGAGTCATGAGACTAAATATCAGTGAAGCCCGGATACCTGATACGATACGACACTAATACGTCGATACGGGAAAATCTTAAAATTCAAGATACGATACGGCCGGGATACTTGAATAAAAAATTAAATTTAACTACATATTAAAACTCAAAATACAAACTATGGACTAAAACTCTAAAGCAAAAAAATATGCGCAAAACCTAGATCAAACAGACATAGAACAATGATAAGGCACATCAATGAAATTGTTTTCACGTGACAATCAACAATAGGAACGTCTCAGACAAACAAAAGACCACAAAATAGACGGTGGACAACAACAAAAATATAATTATAAACAATATTGATAGTAAAGAAAATGACATTTAGTCAATTACATATATGATATATCCAAAACAGGAACACTATTACCTAGTCAATTACATATATCCCAACAATAATAGAAACATCATGTATAATGAGTGTATCGATTTTTTACTGTCTATCCTCGCGTATCCCCGATGTATCTGAAAAGTATCGGACAATTATTTTTTAATTTTCAGATACTCTCCCAATATGCATCGAGGAGTATCAGGCAAGTATCAGTACATGATACGATAGGATACCGGTACTTCATCCATTTTGAAGTATCTAGGCTTCAGAGCTAAATATCAATGAGAATGAATAAAGTCATTTACTCATAGGATTTAAGGGATACAGAAAATCTAGGGAAAATGGACATCCAAATCATATTAATATTTTGGCTTATTTGATTTATTGGTCCCCTAATTAATTTTCAGTTTTCATTTTGCTCTCATAACTAATAAAACCCACATTTTGGTCCCTCAAGTTCATCTCCATTTGTCAAAAAATTCCCTGACCGTTAACTTTAACCCTAAATGTCTATGGTGGATCAACCTTAAGAGTAGTCCACCATAGATTCTATTAATTTTTTTTAATTTGAACCGTTAGATTTTTTAAAGGAGGATCATTGGTTTTGCAGGTCTATTTTATTTTACGGTGAGTCAACAACATCTAACTAATTTTTCCTTTCTTTATCTTCTTCCCTCAACTTCTTCATCATCTTTATCATCACATTCATCAACACGATTATCATCTTCTTCTTCCCCTCATTCTTCTATCAACAACTCTCTTTTTTTTCTTTCCAGAAGTGTTGTTTATAAAACGGAATAATAACAATCAAATTAAAAACAAGTTAATTTTTGTTCCATTAACCTATCATTTCTCCTCCTTTTATTTATTCCCAATAAATCTCGTTCTCTTTCCCTCTCATGATCTCATTGCATCTTCCCTCTCCCTCGATCTCTTAGCCTCATTGGCTCTTGCTCTTCATACCTCCATCATCATCTGCACAAAAAAGGAAATGAAAAAAACGTTAGAATCAGAGTTTGTTAAAGATGGTAGCAGAGCAGGAATTTTTTAGAGTTTGGGCAAAATTTTAACCGCAAATTCACATGTGCATAGTATATAAATAGTCATAAATCTAAATAATAGAGGCTCATCATTTTTTAAACAAAAGTACAATTTAAAATAAGAAAGATGAAACATAATCTGCCAATAATGTGCTAAATAAAATTATGAGGTAAACGCCATTTTCGAGACCTCTTTGTAGTGAATGTTCGAATAATATCAATATCATCAAGTGACTTGAATATCTCTTACTCGGTATAACATATCATCAAGTCATTGAACCACACATCGTTGATCTTGTTGCGCAACTTTGACTTGATAATCTTCATTGTTGAAAAAGCTCTTTCAACGGATGTTGTCGACACCGGAAATATCAAAGTCAACTCAATGACTTTGTAGACAAATTAAAATACCAAATGTTTCTCAGTTTGAATTTAAAAACCTCGTCATCTCTGAAATTTAATGATCCAAAGTTAATATTCAATTCACATAACTAGTTTAAAAAATAACAATTGACAATTAACAAAGTTAATTCCAAATTAACAAAAAAGATAACAATTACAATAACAATAACAATCAGCAATAACAAATTTAATCATTGCTTGCTAACAACAACGATAACAAGTTTGTAATTCCTAATGGCTAATCCCTGATTCCAAGAAAAGAAAAGAAAGAAGAAAGAAAAACAAAAAGAAAAAAGAACATGACATAAATGACAGAAGAAAGAAAAGAGGCGTGAGTGGAGAGGAAGAAAAATTGCACCAGAGAAAGAGATAACAAGACAAAGGGAACATCACAAATTGAAAGAGATAACGAGCATAACCCACATATGTAAGCAATCTCTCTTCATTGAATATTTTGGAAAATTTGGGATTCGGGTAATAAAAAGGAGAAGAATTTTTTTTCACCTGACTGTGTTGAGCAGTAAAATTAAGAACAAAAGGAAAAAGTGTTATGAGGTGATGTTGAGGATGAGATCTCCGGATTCAGGAGAGGTGAGGTGAGGAGGAGATCGCCAGATTGAGAACAAAGGGTAGTGCATAGTTTTTTTTCTCTGTTCTGTCTATTTTTAGCAGCGCGACCATATCTTTTTCTGTTCTGTCTATTTTTTTAAGTGGGTTAGTGGGCTATTGGGCTGGGCCATATACAAAGAAGGTATGGGTTGAGTCCGGACATGTGCCCAGACTTGTTAAGGGGTAAAAGCGCCCCTGGTGAAAGAATGATAGTAGTTTACAATATCTGAATGAGGAAGAAACATGGTGAGTATCTGAGACTGTTAGTTCTATGTCTTCTTTGTCAGGGAAATCTATTCCTAAATTAAATTAAAAAAAGGAACTTTTCAAAGGAAGTAATTTGGGGATTCTTAGTTTGTTCGGTACCTTTGGTGGAGTTTTGCTCGGATCCTTCTTAACCATGACGTTGTTGAAAAACATGATATCGATGAAGAAGATATGTAAAAGCTCAGAAAAAAAAAATGAAGTTGACGGTGGTAGTTGATGTTTTTTAATTTTTCTGAGTAAATGATGAAGATGATGATGGTGTTGATGAATGTGATGATGAAGATGGTGAAGAAGTTTAGAGTCCGTTTGATGTGTAGGATAGAGAGACAGGATATGATTAGTATATCCTATTCTATCTCAATCTTCTTTTTGATGCAACAATGGGATATGATAAAAAATTTCTTTTACTTATCCTATCATATCACTCATTCGAATTTTCTATCTTGAGTTTAGGTCGGTTAAAATTAACCTATCCGATTTGACAAAACAAATCCTTATTTTACCCTCAGCCTTCTTGCTTCTCTCGTATCCTCTCCATCCCAATCATTCATCCATTCCTATCATCTTCTTCCTCTTTTTTTTTTTCTTCCCTAAATTCTCCATTTTTATTATCAATCTCAACTTTTATTTTTTTATAGATCCCGTTTTTTTCCTTCTTCTTCTTTTTATGGACTTCTATTTCTTTTCTTTTGTTATCAATGTTTATTCCTTCTCGTTTCTTGTCTCGATTTCAAAACGTTCCAATTTTTTTTTCTGGATTTCTTTTCTTTTTTTTTCTCCTTAAACTCATCTTCTTTTTTAATCAATTTATCTTCCTATTTATTTCTTTTAAACTCATCTTCTTTTTTTTTTATCGATTTAAACTTTCCTCTTTTTTTTTTTAGATTTCAATTTAATTTCTTTTCTTTTCAGATTTCTTTTTATTTTGTTTTTTTTATGGTCATCCATGGATTTCAATATTTTCCTCTACTCTTGGGATGTTGTTGTAATATGTATAAATATGAAAATCTAATAAAATATGTTAAAAAATGTTATTGAGTATAAGGATGATTCTGTAATTTAAAATGATCAATTATTGTTATTATGATGTTTATCATGTGAACATCAAACACATGATATGATAAATGTTATCATGTTCATATCATATTCTATCTTTATCCAGGTTTATATCATATATTGTCTCTATCATATCATATGCGTTAAACGGACCCTTAGGGAAGAAGATGAAGAAAGGAAAAATTAATTAAATGTTGTTGACAAACCGTAAGATAAAATAGACATGCGTAATCAAATGGTCCTCCTTTACAAAAATCTAACAGTTTATATTAAAAAAATAATAGGATCTATGGTGGGTCACTCTTAAGGTTGATCCATCGTAGACATTTAGAGAGTCATGAATTTTTTGACAAACAGAGATGCACTTGAGAGACCAAAACATGAGTTTTATAAATTATGAAACCAAAAGAAAACTAAAAATTAATTAGGAGACCAATAGACCAAATAAACCTGATATTATTAATAAAATTTATAATTTTGTTGAGTTCGTACTCATCATTCAACCATTTAATGTCATGTCATATGTTCAAATGTTAAATAAAATTTAACCTACGACGTATATCAATATTAAACAAATTCTAAGGCACCTAAAAATTTACATTTATTTATTATCAAATGCCATTAATCCAACTTGTTGTGACACAGTGATCTTAAATATTGGCCAACGAAACAAAGTTACAGGGACGTACATTTGGCGCACGTTAGAGCATCCATAATGGTAGGTGTTTCACCTCTTTAGCACCAGAATTAATAAGCACCATTATTATGGAGAGAAAATGTTTGGTGCTTATTGAGAAGGGTGGCTATATAAGCGCACTCTCTCTTTAATTTTCGTGGGCCATATGTAATAAATTGTACACAAATCAATAAACTTTGTTGAAATACAATAACATTGAGTTATTAATATGATCTATTTATTAAACTTTTTTGTGAGGTGTTGAGTTGGAGAAATTTGGTACTTATTAAGTAATATCATTGAAAAATAAAAAAATAGATGATATGTACATGCATGTCCCACTTAATCACCCAAAATGGAGTGCTCTGTTGTAGATCGTCTTAGTTTTCAATTTTAATGCAATTGAAAGCAACTAAAATTTGAGGGTTTTGTTTTTAGTAAATGAGCAAACTTTTTTTATTATAAAGCGGCATCTATATTAAAATTGAATTAAAATTTCTCAAATTTTAATTAAGATGCCATTTTATGATAAAAAAATTGGCTCAAAAGTTTAGCTGCTTTTAATTCCATTAATCAACTTCTTTCATCATTTTTTGATATTAAAAGAAAATAAAAGGTTACCGTCGGTCCTTTAAAATTGAATCTTTTTCTCTTATCTCCTTTTCAAATCCTAGCCGTCACGTCACCTCTTTCTTCTTCTTCTTGTCAGAGGGGTGGTCTAGGGTCAATTTTGACCCAAAAATCACCTCTCCGAATTGTTTTTCCTTATATCCTAATTAAATAAGTGATTTCACATCTTTTCTGTTTTCTTTTGTTTGTTTTTGTGATTTCGTCGTCTCTGAACGACTCTGTTTGTTTTGATTTCCCGTCTTTGTGTGGTGTGTTTTTAATTTTCCATCTTAGTGCGGTGTTTATTTGATTCAGGTTAAAAAATTAGCTTCGAGCAAGTGCAGATCTGATCAATGACAATGACTTTGGCGTCGTTAACGTTGCAGATCCGGAGACATGAATATTCTGGAGACTTTAATATAGTCATATTAGTCATATTTGTAGGCATAGATACTTTGCCGTTTTATGCTATTAACATGGATGTTGTGAGTTTGTTCACAGATTCATCCTTTTTGTGTTTAGCGAATTTGGATTTGTATTGTATTGATGTACTCTATTAATTTGAATGAATGAATATCGTTTATTTTTGTAAAAAAAATTAAAATTGAATTAAAATTTCTCAAATCCTAATCAAGATGCCTCTTTATGATAAAAATTTGGCACAAAGTTTA
>Ga0315915_1006477_pt1 | contig 14283 bp, 6 predicted proteins | sample MpolbnodulesMG_FD_207738 | JGI IMG/M metagenome (GOLD analysis project Ga0315915, IMG submission 207738) | Medicago polymorpha root nodule microbial communities from Los Angeles, California, United States - branched nodules | ecosystem: Host-associated > Plants > Roots > Nodule | place: USA... | reverse complement strand
AGAGAAAGAAGTTGGTTGCTGAAGGAGAAAGAAGAAAAGGAAATTTAAAAAAATAAAAAAATAGATGTAATGAGCAAATAGTGTACGGTGTCATTTTTGTGTCTTATATTTTGTGTCTATTTATCATTCCTCGTTTACGATAGACTTTTTCATTAGAAAAATAAAAATAAAATGGTGCAACTTTAAAATATTAAAAAAGAAAATAATTTTAAAAAATTGCTTAGAATTAGAATTATATATTGAAGCGAACCATATATAACCCCTCAGTTGTTCTCGTAACCCTAACATCAGTGGCGGCCACACCGCCCCGACATTAGGGTTTATCACCATCTCCTCCTTCTCCATCAGGTTCATCTTCCCTTCTCCATCAATCTCTTCAATTTATTGCCATTACTCAACGATCATACTATCTATCATCGTTAATTTTCCATTTAATCGAATTTTAACTTTGATTTTGTAGGCAAAATGAGATTAGAGAAGTGTTGGTTCTGTTCTTCTACTGTATATCCTGGTCATGGGATCCAGTTTGTTCGTAATGATGCTAAGGTAAATTAATTCTAGATTTTGTTATAGCTCTTTTTGAATCTCTTGATTTTGATATAGCATAGTGAATTTTGATGAATTAAGGATCTGTTTGAATTGACTTATATTTGAGCTTATCTACTAACGTTAGTTTTGTGGCACTGTTTGGGAGAACTTTTGAAAACAGCTTATAGCTTATGACATTTTTCATAAGTTTTTTTTTTCTGCTGATTTTTATAAGTTCTCTTCTCCAATATAGCTTATGAAAACAGCTTATTGCATATATAAAAGTAATTTAACTCAATTTTATTATTTGCTATAAAAATAGCTTATGTAAGCTTATTCATGTTTTGCTATAAAAGCTGCAAATAAGCTGCTTATCCAAACATATGCTAATTTTGTTATTAGGGCGATAGTGGCCATTATTCCAGTTTATTTAGCTAGCAGATGTAGCGTGCAAAAGGTGAAAGAACATAGTTATAGGTTTTTTTAAAATAAGAACATGAGAGATGACCTATTTTCAAAATAGAAAAACTTTGTGTATTGCTCATGTATTCACCGTCATATTAAAACTTTCAATGCATAATCTTTGCTTTGTTTCCATTCTCTTTTTTATTTATTTATACGCAGCATGATAATTGACTAGGGGCCTGTTTGGATTTACTTATTCTAGTTTTTGTACTAGTACTGGCAGTTTTGTGAGACGGTTTGGGAGAACTTATCAAAACATCTTACGACAATTATCACAAGTTTTTTCTGGCTCATTTTCGAAAATTCTCCAATATAGCTTTTAAAAACAGCTTATATCAAATACAAAAACAATTTAACTTCATTTTATCTTTTTGCCTACAACACTATCGACTGCATGCAGCGGGTTTTTTGCATTCCACTATTTTTCTGTGATCCACTGTATTTAAATGATGCTTGCTATTCACTCTCTACAGGTGCTTTCTTCCGTTATAGTTTTGAAGTTTTGTGAAACTATTTACTCCTGAATCGTCGATTCAGCCCTGACATGAAATCTTTGTCCTAACCGCCTACCCAAACAATCTGGATCACAACATATGTAATCTGTTATAGACATTATAAATGTGTACTGTAATTTGAGATTTTAGTGTCCTTGTTCGAGAATTTAGAGGTTTAGATGCGTTTTTTTTTTTTAGATATCTCTAATCTCTGTTACTTTTCCAAATCTCCAAATCACCTTATCACTCCAATCTGGATTGCCTTACTTGCCTGACTTGTGTCGCAGGATCAAGTTGGTAGCTTAGATCACCTGTTTATTTTATTGATTATCCTTATTTATCTTTTATATATAAATGGCAGGCTTTGTATGTTTTCATAGCTACACTTCACACTACATGTGGTTATAGTGTCTCACAACTGTTTTTTTTTTTTTTTTTGTAGATTTTTCGATTTTGTAGATCTAAGTGCCACAAAAATTTCAAAATGAAGAGGAATCCTCGGAAAGTAAAATGGACCAAGGCATATAGGCGGGTGCATGGAAAGGACATGACACAGGTAAACAAGACTTCCTTTCCCTTAATTTCCTAGTCTCTTTATTGTGTTGATTACTCTCTTGGTTTGGTGAAGCTTCATGCTTTTTACGTTTTTGTTTTAGGATTCAACCTTTGAGTTTGAGAGAAAACGCAACAGACCTGAGAGATACGACAGGAATCTTACTGAGGAAGTCCTCAAGGCCATTCCAAAGATTGCTAAGATCCAAGCCAGCAGGGGTGAATCACACCACGCTAACAGGTTATTATTTTACTCGACTTTTATTCTTATCCCAAAGCTTTATTATAAATTTTTTTCTTTTTGTTCTGTATTCTGACATTTAATCTCCCATAGGATGAGGGGCAAGAGGCAGAAGGTGCAGAAGGAAGCTGCTAAAGAGTATGAGCAGAGCATCCATCTACTTAAAGCTCCATCTGCTTTGCTTGCGCCGGAGAAGATTAAGGTGGCGGTTTCCCAACAAGCAGAGGAGAATCGTGTCATGGAAGAGTGATATACATGCTGCATCCTCCTTGATTAGGCTTAAGTTACAAGTTCATTTGTTTCCCATCAGTAATGTGAATGATGAATTTTTGAAAGAGTTGGCCTTTGAGAATTATGTTAGTGATGTTGTTTTTGGATAATGATTTAATGTTTTGTGAGATAGTGAACTATTATATTAAACACAGATTTTGCCTAAGATGAAGTGTCTTTGGACGTCTTGAATCTATCATGAGTATACTCGCATGTTGAAATCTTATGTCGTTAAGAAACTTCTGGCTACTTGCCCCTTTATTTTCATTTGGAATAATATTGAAAATAGAGGAAAGTTAAAGGAACTTGTTTAGACATACCATCTTTAGTGTGGTTCTTTTCTGTCTACCACATTTTTCTTTTATAAAGTTCGAATTTCAGACATACCACTATTTTAATGTTCTCAAAGCCACCTTTTTTTTTTCTTCTTTCCTCTTCATATACGAACATTGAACATTGCTTAAGGGATGCAAGTTCAATTCCACTCTGGTCATAATATGTTAAAAATCTATCACTCGTATCACAATAATTGATCTTTATGTAAAAAAATTTGTCTCAAAAATGACCATTATTTTTTTTAATATATTCATTAATTACTTTTTTAAATTATACTAGATAATGGTACATGCACTAAATACCTTTTTTGCTCATTATTATTACCAAACTAATTGATCTTGGAACATTTTTTTACTCGAGTTTATGCTAAAAGATGAAAAGTTAAAGTTGGGCACGTTAATATACAAAATATATTTTATCAACTTAGATGTGCCTTTTCACAAGTTCTAACTAAACTTTTTTAATGACTATTATTGTTTCGACAATTAAAAAACTCACATATACCACATTAACTAATTAACCAATTAATCAAATATAAAATGTATTTATCTAATCAATTAATCAAATATTAATGTATTTATCTTTGAAGTTTTTCATTGCTGGCTGGTTGATGGCACACGTGTTTTTGGCTTGATATTCTCCCTCCAAGCAGGACGATATGGAAGCAAAGGGCAGCCATACAAACATACAAACAAAATCAACAAAAAATGAAAAAAAGTGAGTCATCAAAACTCCCAACTCCAAGTAGTGAGTGACAGTTGCACAGTAAGTAATGGTTTTAGTAACAAGACCTTTTTGTTCCTCTTCTCTACGTGTTCCCTTTGATCATCATTTCCATTCTACAAAGACATACTCAACACGATTCGTCGTTGTTCGATGTGCTCAGAGCAGTGTTCAGGAGATAGAAGAGAATGTGGAGTTATTGGGAAACTCAGTCTTGTTTCCTCCATTGAAAGTGGCAAAGAGAGTGGTGCTTGTTAGGCATGGACAAAGTACATGGAATGCTGAAGGGAGGATTCAAGGTAGTTCTGATTTTTCTGTTCTTACTAAGAAAGGTGAGTCTCAGGCTGAGACTTCTAGACAAATGCTTCTCGAAGACAACTTTGATGCCTGTTTCTCCAGGTCTGTCTATTCATCTATCTCTAAGTTTGAATGTCAATATTAGAATAAAGTCAAATTGTTTTTCGCATAAGTTAAATGATGTTGTATGAAACAAAGAGTTGTGAAGAACGGACACAAGAATAAGATAAGCGTAGGAGATGATGATATTGCTTTGGATGTGTGGTAAGACTAGACGAGATATGATTAGAAATGACAACATTAGAGAGAGTTGGGGTAGCACATTTAGTAGAAAATATGGTGGAAACTAGGCTTATGTGGTTTCGGCATGTAGAAAGAAGATGTATAAATACTGTAGTAAAGAGAGTAGATCAGATGAAGGATTAATCAGATCACTAGAGGCACATGTAGATCCAAAAAAAAACTATAAAAGAAACTGCTAAGAAAGATCTAGAGATTGATGAGTTGAATTGAAATATGGTATATGATAGAACATTATGGCGTCATTTGATCCATGTAGCCGATCTTATGTTGTTGTTGTTGTTGTTGTAAAAGCTGTTTGTATAAAGACGTGTAGTAAAGAGAGTAGATCAGATGAAGGATAGTTAGATCACTAGAGACAGAAGTAGGCCTAAAAGAACTATTAAGAAAGATCTAGAGATTAATGAGTTGGATGCAAATATGGTTTATAATAGAACATTATGGCATATTTTGATCCATGTAGCTAACCCCAGTTAGCGGGATAAGGCTTCGCTGTTGTTGTTATAAAAGCTGTTTACATAAGTTGTTTCTACAAGCTCTCCCAAACAGCTTAACAAATGTTTATGCCAACAGATACCAAGTGAAAATATGTGATTAAATTCCGCTTCATTGTTTTATGCAAATGTACAATCTTGCAGGAGGTTTTTTCTAGTTTATCTCTTAATCCAACATTCAGTATTCATTGTTTATTGGTTGTCAATGCCATGTCATTGATTTTGTGTTTTTGTTTGTTTGTTTGTTTGTTCTTTCATATTAGTCCTTTGGCACGATCAAAGAAAACCGCTGAAATCATTTGGGGATCTCGCCAACAACAAATTATTCCTGAGTATGACCTAAGGGAAATCGATTTGTACTCCTTTCAAGTAAGTTTCTGTTTGATCAGTTTCGCTCCAGCTTCGTAAATTCTGTTTCCCATGTAAATTTATTTTATTGAGTTGATCCTTGAGAGTTCAAATTTCCATTACTTTTGTCTTTATTTACAAAGCTTAAATATAAACACAGGAGCTTAAATACTTATATTCAATAAGCTATTAGGCATTTGCCTTATATATGCATATTGAAAAGCGATTGTAGTCCTCAACACTTATTTCACTGAAAGAATAGAACCTGGGTTAGATCAGAATCGAGGAGAGCACACGAGATAACTTTCGCTTATGCTGTTTCTTTGAACTATCTTCAGTAGCTTATTGAAATAGGATAAAATCAACACGTCATTAAGTTATTTTTACGAAGTAGTTAAAATACATATACAAGTGCTTATGTCATAAGATAAATTCAGATATGCCAGTCCAAATACTTCCCAAGTCTTGCTCATACATTATTCACCTGTATGAGATGTGCTGTAAAATGCAAAGGTGGAGTTGTAAAAATTTCACATAGGTTGACAATGGGTAAAATGAAGAAAATATAATCATGGAGACCCATGTATCCAATGCTTTAAGGTTTTTTATCAGAACTTGGTGTCAGTTCATTTTCGTGGCCTTTCAACTTCAGTCCATTAATTAGAGCTCCACCCCGTTCTCTCCCAGGCTTCCTCTCAATGTTGATATCTAATCGAACGTCGTAAGATCCTACGAGTTGGATCGCGAGTTTGACTACCTTGCTCAATGCCGATATCTAACAGAATAGAATGATTAAAATATTGAGAATCTGAATCAAATTCATAATGAATCCATAATTAACCGAATTGAATAAATGTGTGCCTTTTTAGGGACTATTTACGACGTGGTGTGACAAACGTTATTTTTGATATTGTATCTTAGGGTTTGTTGAAGGAGGAGGGAAAAGCGAGATTTGGTTCGGCTTTTCATCAATGGCAGGTGGATGCTGTGAACTTCGTCATTGATGATCATTATCCTGTGAGAGAGCTGTGGGATCGTGCTAGGAGCTGCTGGACTAAAATCCTAGCTCATGATAGCAGGTCTGTTCTTGTGGTTGCTCACAATGCTGTTAATCAGGCTCTTGTTGCCACAGCAATTGGTACCTGTTTCTCCCTCTAAGGAAACTTTGATGATCAAAAGGTTGGAATTTTGTTCATTTGAATTATGTGCTTACGATAACTTCCATTCCAAACAACCAGGTTTGGAGGCAGACTACTTTAGAACTTTACTTCAGAGCAATTGTGGTGTAAGTGTGCTGGATTTCACTCCGAGACCGGACGGTGGCTCTCCCCATATTTGCCTTAATCGCTTAAATCAGGTATATAGTTCATTTACTGGGGTGGAATACGGAATAATGCGTCCGCAATTGCGATTGTGATGCTGTTGTTGAGACCTCTAAAACCATTATGCTGCGACCACAATTGCGATTGCAGACCATAATTTAAAACTATGGATGTAGGGCTTGGCTTTATTATCCCTTTGACAGCTTCAGATTATAAGCTGATGTGAATTTCTGCACTTGTAGATTGTTTTATTTATTCCCTTTTTCTGAAATAAATATTGTTTAACTATCTTCGCAATGTGGACATCGGTTTAGGCTTTCCTTTAAATAGAGTCAAACTATTAATGCAGACGTCTGGTTCACCTGTTGCCGGAGGGAAATCTGGAGGTAGAGAGGCAAGTAAGCGGATCGTACTTGTTTGCAACGGATCTACTCAAGGAAATACAGAGGTAAGAAGAAATGGCTAAAATGTAATATATAAGGGTCATTAGCAAACATGCTAATAATTTGAGTTTCTTATTTATTCCCATTTCTGTGAAATTTATAGCTGATACACTAATGGATACTATTCCTGTGAGGTATTTTTTTCCTAATACTTGTTGAAAAGTACTTTGCCAAGTTTTCATTTGACTCATTCTAAGTTTCTAACATCCAATACTTGTTTGTTGCAATGGATGTTTACTCACTTTTATGTGGTTGAGATTCTTTAACTGCTCCTCCATGGTAAGAAGTCTTACGTTGGATTAGAAAGAGGCTAGTTCCACAACTCAGACTTGTGACGTTCTAGTCACATAGAAGCAATTTCAATGATTTCACAAGAGCTCTCCTTCAACCCCATTCTTCTAATTAATATTTTTATGTTTAGCACAAGGTAATGTAGGAGGCCTATGCATTAGCCACACTTTGAGCTAGAATGGCTCTTGCATGATGGGGTGCTATGAACCTAGATGCTTAAAAAATGACAAAGTATCAGTGTCCAACATGTATCCAATATCGACAAGTGTCCGACACTTTCAGATACGTACCCTAGAAATATGGAATAAATTATTTTAAAAAATATTTCCACCGATACATCTTATATACTTCTTACCAACTAAAAACATAATTATCATCTGGATATGATACATCTTCCCTACATCATGCTTACTACAGAAACAAAATTGTATGTTTTTTGTGACACATGTACAGTTGAAAGACTATTCAGATATTGGTGGGGGAAAAATATGTAACAATCTGTGTGTAAGGAACCATGGCCAATTGGACTTTAAAACATGCACTTAGTGCGAAGCTACGTCTAAAAGCTTCATGTTAGCACATGGTGAAAAGATTGCAAACATGAAAACAAACACGCTATGCCTTCTTGTTGTGATCCTCATAACTCACAAGTACATAATTGTGATCATCATACAGTGACTATTGATATGTTTGTGTATTAATCCGCAATAAGCATCATGAATGTCTCTTTACAAATATTGTGCATTTATGCACAAATTTTGGTTAATATTTGCTTGTGTCGTATCTTGGTTTTCTAAGTTCCCTGTCCATGTCATGTTTGGGCTTCTTAGGATATGTTAGATAATCATGCACACGCTTTCACCCAACAACGTAAGCTTTTGGAATAGTTTATTCATGGCAGAAAGATACTAAAAGTTTTATCTCAAATGCAGTTCTTCATGTTAGGTTTCTAAACGAACTACCTTATTATAACAGGACGGTGTTCTTTTTGGTGGTGATCAACCATTGAACATGCTTGGTGTTATACAGGTATTGATCCATTTATCGGAAATAAGTGGGAATAGATAGAAGAAGTTATCTCATCTGACCTTTTTCATGTATAACAGTCTCAGAAATCTGCAGAGCTACTTCTTGATTTGAAAGTGAGTTCCGTAATTAGCAGTCCTAACAAATCTTCTATTGAGACAGCCATGGCCATATCCCAGGTAAGCTCGCTTTTGCTACTTTTCACTTTGTTCCATCATGCTAAATTGTTAGTCCCGTCATGCCGACAAACTACTATTTCCTATGTTAATATATTAGTTGCAAACATGATTTAAATTGCATTTGTGGTTACTCTACAAACATTTATATTGCGGTAAATGTGGCCACAATTTTGGTTGCGATGTTGTTGCGGAGACCTCTAAAATCATTATATTGTGGCCGCGATTGTGGATCACAATTTAAAACTTGCAAGTATTTGCATCTGCTTCTGAAAAGACCCTTGTTTTGAAATACCTATTAAACTTAATACTTATAAGGTTTTCTATTTTTTCCCTCACTATTGTTGTAGTCTAATTAAACTGTTAGACATGATTTTAGGTACAAGAGGCTGCAGATTGCTTGGGTGCTGACTGTGTGCCACGCTATGTTGAGACGAAGCAGAAGGAGGATCTTGATATTGAAACTATATTTAAACAATCCAAAAAGGCAAGTAACTTACAGTTTAGATGTGTTTGCATATGCCTTGAAACATGATTTGTCACTCACAAACTATTTGATTTTCGTAATGAAATTGAAGACTACTAATTAATAGAGTATTTCATGATAGGAATGATCTTGACCAAGCAATGGTCATAAGAATTTTCCAAATACCAATTGAAATGTAGAAGGAAACATGTGGTCATGTCAATGTACCAAGAAACATAGTTATCAATATCTTACTATACATACATGGAGTATCTCAATTCTATCCAAATCAATATGAATCTATAGTGTGTATCTACATTGAACATGAATCTCATCTTGAATCTCGATTTGTTATGATGAATCATGATTCGATTTAATGAATCACTAGCTAAACTTGGTGTAGCCAGCCACTTTTTTTGTTAACTTTGTATACCGGTCCACTTCTCTTTATCCTTTGATTAATGACCAGAATCTTGAATTTTTTTAGACGAGTAGAAGATATATTAGTATATAGGTTTTCTATGTCGCTTCTTTTTACTTAAAAATATTGTACTTTTATTTTAATGTATCTTAAACTTAATTGTAATATTCACTATTTAGAAAATAGGTCTTTCAATTCACAACTCGAATCTCGATTTGAACCTGCCAAGAAATATTTAAACTAGGAAAAAGTTTCAATTAGTCTTAGGTGCTATTAGTTGCTTCTAATTTTGATCTTCTCATTTATTGCAGGATGTATCCAGTTTTCCTCCATTTCAGCCTGGATGGTTAAATAAAGTTGAAGATGAATTCAGAACAGCATTATGGGATCAATCTGGAAAAGCCTGGCTATCCCTTTTGGATGAAATATCTGATGAATCTAGATCAGGAGACGTTGTCGTTACAGTTTGTCATCCTGCGATTCACATAGGACTAATGGCGCACTGCCTTAACTTGACCGAGGAATGGCTGGGATCATTTCATCTTGATGCAGGGAGCGTTAGCGTCCTCGACTTCCCCGATGGCCCTAAGGGAAGAGGCGTAATCAGGTGCATAAATTATACTGCACACTTGGGAAGATGGTCCATCCCTATTACAAGACCAACAGAGGATGCTGAAGAGTTTTAACTGTAAATTTATGATTCTGAAATGACACTGAACAATCAGTTGTAAATGTATGATTTGAGGCGTGATAGTGAAACCAAAATCTTTCAGGGTATGTGACCTAAATGCATTCGTTTTTCTCCTTCAAAGATTAAAATATACCCCTCCAAGACCTAGCTTCTTCTTGTTGCATTTGTAAAAGCGTATTTGAGCTTATCTTATGACATATAAGAAATCATGTAATTATTTGAAAGAGCATATAAAATTAACGGATATGTCTATAAGTTGTTTGAAGTTTATTTTCACACTCTGCAATATGGCTTATAAAAGTAGTTTATGCAAAGTTATACCGAGTTTATACCATTCCCTCTTAAATTATATAACAAATTTATACATAAAAGGCTTATTGAATAGAGCATAACTCAATTGGCAGGGATACTGTGACCTGCTAGGGTCAGGGTACGAACCCCAAATTCCCCACTTATTCACTTAAGAGTGACCTAGGTCAGTGTCTCAGTTGTCCTGAATTTTTCTTTCTCTCATAACAACAATTCAAAATACTGATGCTTTAACTGCTGGTGCCTGGTGAATGCTAAACATGTTCATGACTTGAACAAATTAGAGAAGTGCAATAATTTTTTGTCAGAACTCAGTTTGAATATGTCAAGAAACATACAAGAAGTAGTTGTTTAATAAATGGCAATTCGTTATAACACATTTTTTTTATGTTCTAGTATTTTGGTTTTTGCCACTTGTATAAAAGAATAAAGGAAATCTTCCTCCTTTATGCTGCTGTTGACCTTGACCATAGATATGCAATACACATATTGTGCAGGTCTTATCTTTAGACATGAAAAATATTCCATTTTATTTGTCACACACTCTTAGAATTTCATAAGTCATTAATGACATCAACTATATAAATTGGCACACTGTTAAATTTTATAGACTTTCAGATTCAATGATTAATATATCATTTGATCCGTCCCATCACACATAGCTAGTTGTTGATTTTACCGACATTGTCAGCTGTATATATATTTTCCATACATACTCATGCCTCATGGATTATATTTTATTAGGGCAAAAAAAAATAATTCCGGGGAATTTAAAGTGTCATTTTCATCAATTAAATTTAATTCAATTTTCTGATAGCATGAAAATGGACTCTTCAACAAACTTCCAATAAAGCAATGTACAAAATCTCAACTAAAGATGATGTTTCTTAATTTTTCACGTTTTTTGGTATACCTTTGTAATTTTTTACTCATATTTAAAGGAGACTGACTTGGAAGATTAATTAATTGCACATGCTTATGTACATAACGTGTTATATTTACATTGTTTTGGTTATTACTTGTTTAGATTAGTACTATTTATATACTATATATAGAATATTTAATAGAAAAATTCAGGAGAGGGAACAAAAACCACCACTACATATGGATCTTGCCTAGGAAATGGAGTTAATAGAGAATTTCATGTCCACTGACTTTGTGTTTATGGTTTTTATATTATAATAATTTTAATTTCCTCTACCTATTCCTTAAAATATTTCACCAAAAGAAAGGAAATAGATAAATTAAATATTATCATTCCTTCAATAAAAAATGTCATTAACAAGTTGGTACTTGGTAGTTAGATGAATATTTTGTTTTGAGGGAAGTTGGTAGGCAGATGATACCCACTACCACTACAACTAACTCTAATAGCTTTTTTTAGATAAATTAAAATTAGTTATCACACTAATTTTAGAAACTTTTTTATCTGAGCCGAAAGGAACCTATATCGAAAGGGCGGAGTTGATGAAGTGTGGCGGATGACATCAGTGATTGAGTTCATCGAAGATGAATCGTACACACAAGTGCTCTGACGTGCAAGTTACTTTATAAATGAGGTGGGTTAGGTGTCTTTTCTTTCGGTGCAAATGTTTATATATAGACGAATACTCAAGAGATTTGAGCGAAAATCACTTGAGTCCGTTTACGAATTTCTGACTTGCTTTGGAGATAAGTGTCTGATCTTGATCACTTGAAGATGATGTGCTGGACGAATTAAGAATTTGTGTTTGATCCAATATGATATATTATCTAATTACTTAAGAAAAACCAAGAATTTTTTCAATAAATTAAAGATCCAAATACTTATTTCAGTTGAGAAATTATAAAATTTTTTAAGTTAATCCAAATTAAACTTAGGTCAACTAATCGGTTGTCATGATCACCATGTTATTAGTTCTAACTAATTGAATTGAATTGCATATGCAAACAAACATATGCATTGAATTTAATTGTTCTGATTCCCTCAAATATTAGTTTACATGGCCAGTTGATATATTGTATTGATTTCATTTTCGTTTTGTCGTTTTCGTTCTTTTTCAAGTTGATCGTCTCTAAAAAATCATAGCTAGAAGCCTAGTAGCACCCCATGTCATGTGTAAATGTAATATTCTTCTGACAGTGTAACTCAAGAAAATGCTTGGCAGTCACTCCATCAATAGTACGTCTTTGAATTTGTGTAGTTTCAATTTGTTTTAATTTTTTCCTAAACTTTAGTTGTTTTAGAAATTTAAGAATTAATCAAACAGTTTTTTCCACTATAAACAATGGATAAATTAGTTTTATTTTACTTTTATTACAGGTACTATATAGTAGAGTTTGTATTGAAAATGAGTATCTCCTTGGAGCACATTTTAACTAGTATTTTAAATAACTGAGATTAGTGATAAAAGTTTTAAGAAAAGACAATACATAAGGTGCATTTTCTTGGATGCTTTTTGTAAGGTTTTTCACATAAAATTCACCTTTTATGGTTGTAACAAACTTTGAGATTTTTAAGACAAAAAAAACTTAAAAAAAAGTTTTGGATTTGAGAAATTATTGGTAGTTTTTTTTGTTGTTGTTGAGAGAAAGCAACTTATATCATTTCATTAAAAATTGGATCAGTAATACATGTTGAAAACACAGAAGGTAGTACTAGATGTAACTGCCTTAACTACAGCATGCACAACCTCATTTGCTTGCCTCATAATAAACTCGACCTGAGAGTTTGCTAAATAAGTGCTACAGAATTGGATACTACTATCCATAATAGAACCAAATTCGGTGACATCTCCACAACCTTTGTTGAAATAATCGGATACTCTTTTTGAGTCAACCTCGAAGTCAACATTTGTAAGTTGAAGTTCATGTATCCACCGAATTGCATGATGTAAACCCAGGGCCTCCCCAACATCAACAGAACAAACCGGAGTGAACCACGTGATTTTTGAACAGACATGGTTCCCATATGAATCTCAGATGCACATTCCCAATCCTACCTTATTGGTGGTATTTGAAAAGGATGCATCAACATTACATCTGTATCTTCCACTCCTCAGTTACTTATTAGTATTTTATGTGAAGAATCATACGAAATACACATAAAAAAAGTACATAACTGTATTCTCTATTATGAAAAATACATGTAATTATCTTTTCTAAAAACAAGGGCATTGACACACAAGTTTGGTTGCCGATGAATGTGATTAACTTGAATAATCTAACCACGTAGATGTATAAGATGAAGGATCTCATGAAGAAGAGGTTGAAGATGAATGATTGAAATAAACTAACTCCGGATCTTATATATTAGCCACATGACTTAATCAGTTTCTAGAATGACATGGGTAAGATGCATTTCTCTAACAATTTGACATCAAAAAAAATACCCTACAATCCGACAAGTAAAACATTTCATGTTGCATGCATATAAAATGTTTTGATATATATATATATATATATATATATATATAATTTTGAAAACTATATTGTCAATTTATTTTATAATTAAAATTCTTAAAATATTTATAAAAACTCTATTAAATAGCACGAGCTCTCATAATAGAGTGGGCCTAGTTTGTGGGTGTACAAGAGTGGGTCATTGTAACAGTAGCTTCAGTTAAATCTACAGTATTGTCATTGAATTCCATATTTAAAGCTGAAGTTCATTTAGATTAAATTGTACTCCCCAAAATCAATGTCACTTTAAAACATTAAAAATAATTCAGAATTGTTTAGTACTGCAATAACTATAATCGTTAAATCAATATTCAAACCCATAATTGAATTATCCACTGTATATGTATTATTGGTCGAAAGGAATCAACATTTTCCTCCACTGGTTTTTATCAAACAGGTAGTAGTACTGGATATTCACATGACATTTATTTGTTTAGATACGATCTCTGCAAATTCAAGAACTGTTGTTTTTAGTTCTTGATGTCATATGTTACCAAATAAAATCACATCATATGGCGGTTGGCTCAATAAGCTGATGTCAAAGACTAAAAACTTACATAAATTAAAACGAAAAACACTATAATTGTGATGACTAAAATCATATATATTTAAACCGAGACCAATTCTACGGTACACAAGTTAGACAAAT
>Ga0315915_1006476_pt1 | contig 14284 bp, 9 predicted proteins | sample MpolbnodulesMG_FD_207738 | JGI IMG/M metagenome (GOLD analysis project Ga0315915, IMG submission 207738) | Medicago polymorpha root nodule microbial communities from Los Angeles, California, United States - branched nodules | ecosystem: Host-associated > Plants > Roots > Nodule | place: USA... | reverse complement strand
GGCAAAAAAATCCGCACCCGTGGATATCCGCGGATAAAATCCACCACGGACACGGAGCGGATACCTTAATGGATATCCATGGATAAAATAATCGGATTTTTTAACTATCCGCTAAATAATGGATACGGATGCGGATTTAATGGCATCCACAACCGCAAATATCAACATCCGCTATTAAATCGAGTAAATTACATAAATAACTTTAATATCATTCAACTTCTTAAGAAAAAACCCTAGGTATTGTGAGTGTTATTAGTTATTACACTCCTTTAAAAGAAAGTGAAAGTGGTTGGGATTGTTGATGAGAGCTTTGTTTTTGTTGAATATGATGAACTTTTCTTATGCTTTTGTTAAATCAAAGAACTTTATTTTTATTAAATGTAAGAGACTTTATTTATGTTTTTGTTGAGTCAATGATCGTTGTTGCTATTGTAATGTATGGATATTATGTTTTGCTAAAAGGAAAAGAAAACGCATGTGAAGAACCTTTGTTTCTAAATTTTTGCTAAAAAAATTAAACAAATTTTTTATTTTTATTTTTATAAATGTTATTCATGGATATCTGTATAAACCCGCGGATACCTCAAAATCCGTATATTACCCGCTAAACGGATATCCGCACGGATATGGATAGGGTACGAATTTTATATTTATCCAACAGAGCGGACACAGATATCACATTGTCCATCCATGGATATCCATTTACATCCCTAGATGTGTGGCATGTATATTTTGTCACATTTCCTTTGTTACCCTCATGTATAAGTGCATGGCTTCTTTTGTTCTACTAAATGGATACCTGATGGATTATCTCATTACATTTTCCACTAAGCCTTTTAGTGACACTGCTCCAAATGTGATGGATGTTTTCTCTCCCTCACGCAAACAAGATTAAAGCTTCATTATTGAATATTTGTCGACCAACATAGTTCATCAAATCCTTGCTCGTCTAGATCCAAGTGAACACTGGCGACCCTAAATCTATTGGCTAAAGAGTAACTGATACTCACCATTTTACAGTCCAGATTGCTTATAACACGAAACGAGATGACATTCGTCCCATATAGGGGTGATTAAGGGAAACATGTTTTTGGAAATGCCTAAATAGAATTTAAACTTTCGTTTGGATGCAGCCCAGGATGCCTCCTAACCAAATATCACATGAATAAGGGGAGGGAGAAATCTCTCTCGTGGGTAATGGTTGTTAGTCTGCGATTAAAATTGGCATGCATGTGTCAAGAGATTTCCTGTGCCCATCACATTTTGTCTCTGGTCAGTCCCTTGATCCCTTGTTACTATTTTTTTTTCTTCTTGCAAGGGATAGGATCTTGAAGACACATAATCATATATGAATTGTATTTCTCTCCGGGTATTCATTTTCAAAAAATTTGTATGATTTTTTCATTTTTAACACTATTAAATACATGTTTGTAGAAACAACACAATCATTCAACAATTTATCTCTCGTGTTGTTGTGTATGTGGTTCTTTACAAATAAAATTATTCATTATTTTTTTGTGGGGTCATAACTTAATTCACAGTGAGAACAAAAACAAAAATTATGCAAAAACATTAAAAATAACTAAAGTAGTAGATGCAACTACCCCATTTTGTTCAATGTGAATTTATTCCCGGTAGCCCCAATCTTTTCTGTAATGTACTGACTATTTTGTATTTGTTGAATTGAATGAAATAAATTAACGTTGTCTTTGAAGAAGAAAAAAAACAAAATAAAGGGTTGGTGTAAGCTTGCTTAGGCTAACTTAATTGTGTTGGATTGAGATATTGAAGTGTGTTCTTCTCGATGTCTCAAGTTAGATGTTCTCAAGTGCCAATTTTGAAGAGTAGGTTTATTTTTTATTTTTAAAAAGTGTTAATGTTGATTATTAAGTCTTGTAAAAAAAAAATGTTGATTATTAAGTTTTGCTAGATGCACATTTTCGATGGAATAGTTTGTATTTATATTATTCCATCTGTCTTAAAATAATTGTCTCTTTATCATTTTTTTCTCAATCTTAAAATAATCATTACTTTAGAATCGATATAATATTTATTACTTTTTCACTATTATATCTTTATTTATTGAATTTCATTCAACTTAACTACTACACTCACTGTATTTAATAAAAATATTTTTGTAAATCGTAATAATTTTAAAACGGATGAAGTATGTAAAAAAAAAAAAAATACACGTTTTCTTATAACCTTTTATTACCAAAAAATGAGGTAAACCAAAACCACAATTAAATTTAACCGAAGTTTCCTGGAAAATATACAGAATTGTTGGTGGAAGTTACATTGACTTTTGATTCATTCATTCTTACATCGCGAGCGAAAGAGTCGCAGTGTATGACGAGCGCTTCAGAACTATTCCACATCAGGAGACACCGATTAGGACGAAATGATATCGATTCATCTTTCCACTCCTCACCTTCTCCAGATTTCCATCATCACCACCGCCTTCACGACTCCGACGACGATGATTCTCCCCGTATCCGCCGCCACTACAACGTCCGCCGCCTCCGTCACCATGTACCTTTCCATCATTTTCATCCGTTTTCACTGTTTATTGAAATTGATAATTGCAATTCTTGATAGAACTCGTAGAAAAGTAATGAGATGTATTTTGTGTTTGTTAGGAACGTGTATCGGAAAGATTTGATGGAAGGTATCGTCGATCTCTAGTAAATGAAGGCGTTGAACCTGGAGAAAGTGTGAGTGGTGCTCCAAGGGCAAGTGGAAGTGAAAGATTACCAGTAGATGTGAGACTTGCGCGAGAAAGACTCCTTCAGAGGTTGAGAGGGGAGCCTGTTCATAGAAACAGGTTTCATTTTTACTTAACCCAATATTCAAACAACTATTTCTATTTTCTTCACAGTTCATGCTATAAATAGTAAGTAATATTGCTATATTTCTAACAAAGATAGTAGTTTTGCTACTTATATAATTGTTAGATTGGGTTTGAGATTAACTTGTGAGCTTGAAATGCTAGTAAGTGCGATCAATTTGTTTGTGCCGTTATTGTAATTAAAATTGTCTCTAAGGTGAGCAACTAAGTTCATTCATATTCATTGTTGATTTAATAAAAAGTAGTGTAATTCGTCATTTTAGTCCTCAAAATTTTGTAGGGGTCGAGCAATTCAGTATTCAAAATTGTCTGTTAATTGCTGTTTGTATGTCACCGAATCCCTGGCTGACACAGATTCCCTTGGCCTCTTGTCACCCACTCATTTGTATGTGGACAACTGCTGATTTCCTTGTTGGTATTTCATTGGCTTTTGATACTTCCATTTAGGGCTCACTCTGTGCTTTTTATTTGTCTGTTTGAACTTAGATGCTCTTCAAAATCTCTCTTTTTTGACCAATTTCAACCAACAATGATGCATTATGAGTAATCATTGCTAATGTCATTAGATTCTATTGAAAATTGCATGGAAGACTATTAGAGAGACCTAATTGTAACATTAGGTGATATTTTGCGGTCGAATCGCACAATTGAAACTATCGAGACCAAAATTGCTCAAATGTAGAAACATGAAGACCAGAAGTGTTGCTAATCCTTTTTTTTCTTCACGATCTGGTATGCTGGTCCACTGTGCTGTGGACAACCGCATAAATATAGATCAATGTATTTCCGTACTTTTAGGGGAATGAATACAAAAATTAAATTATTATAATTACCAATACTATATGTCAAATCCATGATGTGCATTTCTTTTATGTCATATACTTAATGAGTCATGAACTCTAGTGCCTCTCTTGTTTGTCCAAGAATGTTGAATACTGTTGCTGCTATGTGAGATGCTGTGAGACCAGCTACAGCCAATTGCCCAGCAGGTGAACCATGGTCAATATAAATGTCAGGAAAAACCAATGGTCTCCACTGGATAATATGAAACACATTTCAGTTTTCAGCAACTAGTTAAATATTTTTACAAACTAGTTAATATGAAACTTTATAGCAACTAGTTTTCATTCCCCTTTTTTTTCATAGAACTTGTCGATTTACTCGAGGAGATGCTTCTGACAATCAGACTGTGGTCTTTTTTCATACTTCTAAATATTTTCATAAGTTGATTGTTCTGATTTAGGAAGGATTCCACTGTGCATCTGACATTGAATTTTCTTCTGCATCATTTTTGGTTGTTTATTCTTGAAGGCCTCTGCCATTGCCTTTGATTCAGTTTGAAGCTTTACCTTTTTTGTGGGGTTGGTTTCCTCAGGCAAAATGATAGAGATTCAGTGGACGAGGATCAAGAAAGCGAGTTATCAAGTGAAGTTCCAACTGAGGACTCTTTAATTACTGACTTGACTTCTCAAATGGCAAGGTTCCAGCTCTTGCATGAACAAACCAGAAAGCCACCAGGACTCACTCAGGAGGCCCTGAACTGTTTGCATTTTGAAGTTTTTAGCAGCATTGATATGGAATCAGAATCCAAGGTACTTCAGGATTGTGGGATATGCTTGGAATCTTTCGTGGATGGAGATAAACTGATCCATTTGCAATGTGGACATAAATTTCACTCTGCTTGTTTGGATCCTTGGATTCGCAGTTGTGGAGATTGTCCTTACTGTCGAAGATGTATAGTTGTAAATAGTCATCTTCCATAGAATGAAACAATGCAGTTTCTAGATTGATTTTCTTTTATTTTGTGACTGTATCAAGGATGCTGCTATAAAGCTGGCATTTTGTAGTGACGTGGTGTTTTATTTTATCCTATGTATTTTCAACCCTGTTATAATTGAGTGAGTCGAAACCGGAGCCAATACGTGCCTTGCTCCCACGAAAGAGAGAACTAGTGGCAGAGGATAAAATATTTGATGTAAGGGTTCGTTTTGTATCTATCTATCTATGACAGGATAAGGTCTCTTTATAATACATAACATACGTTTTCGTAAAACTTTTATTATTGATTGTTGTATGGCATACTGTGATGTTCAATATTTTACAAGATGTTAAGTAAAAATGGATGAGCATTTGAACTGACATATACAGAAAATAAAAAAGTTGCAAAAATTATGAATTCTAATAACTTACTGTCAAAGAAAATGCTAAATAATTTCTACTATATGTGTATGTAAAAATCATTTCTTCACTAGTTAATATCTAAATAATATAATTGAGATTTTCTTATATGACTAATGTTATGTACAGCGAAACATATTTCACGAAATCATCCTGGCGCATGTAATTCAATTAGATACTATGTTTTCTACCTGATATCCACAAATTCCGCACATTTACCGTTGAACCGTTTAAACTAGGGAATATGCTTCTTGATTGTTTCACTGGATTTTCCTTCACGGTGAATAGCATCGCTCTTCTTATAGTTCAAGTTAATTCAAATTAAGCATTGTATTATCTGAGATAATATTACTCTATTTTCTGATACATTGTTTAATGATGGTTTGAAACTTATATTTATTGAAGTATTTTGTGTGCATTACATAAGTTTTTAATTTCAGTAAAGGATAAAATACATAGAGCATATTTTTGTAAAAAAAAAGAGCATTTTTAAAATTAAACATTTTTTTCATTTCAATTATTTTTTATTACATCTAACATAGCTTGCTCCACATGGTAAGAACTTAGCTCATATATAGTCAGAATCTTTGTTAGAAGTTTGAACCTCGTTAATATGTATATCTATCTTTTTATTGAGTAATATTCAAGTATATGTCTATTTGAAATGAAGTTTTCAAATAGGAGTATTTGTTATTTTAAATTTTAAAAAAAATTAATAGAACATCATGTTTAATATTTTATTGACTTTGAAAAATATTTAATTGCGTCCATATATATATTTTTTTTTAAAAAGTAAATCCTCATCTCCCTCTAAAACCAAACATCCAAATATACCTTATGTCCCATACCTTTTTCCGGCATTTTTTTTTATAGGGCAAGGGCTCACTGACATAGAAAAAGGAATAGATGACACTCCAACTAAGTTGGGATGTCTTACAGATTTCCTTGCCAAGTGCTCATATATATTATTAAAAAAGGAAAAAGAAATACAAAAAAAAAACTGGGAGGACATAAACCTAACCCAGTAATCCACACACAAGTGTAGGTCGACCCAAGCGGGAAATACAAAAAATTAAACAACACAAGTGAATAAGTCTGCCTCTAATTATTCCTAAAACTAATCAAAGGTCGTCAATGCGGTGATTGGACCGTCTGTCAACACCAAAGCAGGTCCATGTACCACCAACTCCCTGCATATCACAACAAGTTAAAACGCTCTTTCGAGACCCACAGTCCAAGTCAAATAGCGAATGATGATTCCCAATGGTGTTAGAACTCGATTCAACTGCCAACACAGTGACAAGTTCGTCCACCTACAGTTCACTGTTACCACAAAAGTAAATTTTGAGAGTGGGGAGTGAATTCGACCGTCAACACGGTAATTAGCGAATCCACACGCACCAACAATTTACTGCAATCATTTAGAGCAAATTAACAGCCATTTCTGGCCAAACAGACACGACATGGCTACCCACCGGAAAAGCTACAACACTGTCCTTTTGAATACGTACAAACAGAACCACCGGTGTGATGGAGGCAACCCAAACACCTTGAAATCTGCAGATTTCAACAGATCTGGAAGAATCAGATATCAAAGGCAAGAAACAACCACCAACATAGTGTCGCCGACATCAACCTCTTACGAACGGAGGAGTTTACGAACCAGAATAACGCCAACCCTTTTCGAGATCCAAAAAGTACCCAAAGCTTGTCGTGACGGAGAAAGGCCGACGACATCTTCAACAACCCCGGAGGGGTATTGGTGGTCAGAAAAACAACGGAAACAACCACCGCGGCGGAACCGACGGTGGTTGGAGGACCCAAACGAGTTAACAGCCTCAAAAAGGTGTTAACCGACGGTGCGGCCGTAAAAGGCTAGTGCACCACCGCCATCGAAGCTACATCGAAACGACACCTTTGGATTGTGGATGGTGGATGGTGGAGGCGATTTGGTTTTAGACTAAACTCTCCAAACTTTTTAGATATAAAAGATAGGGTTAATATGTCTTTACCCCCTGTAATTTGAGCGAGTTCCGGTTTAACCCCCCCCCAAAAAAAAGTTTAGATTCCGACCCTATAATTTAAGATTCTTTCGTTTTAGACCCTGACGCCATCTGACTGGACAAAATGCTGACGTGACATGCTGAGTGGTGCGCTGACTGTGCATATCTGATTATGTGGCACTATAATTAATTTTGTTTTTATTTTTTTAAGGGCACACGTGACATTTTGCCGATTTTATTAAAATAAAAAATGAAATTATATTAATTTAAAAATAAAAAAATCTGAAAATTCATTTTTGAAAAAACATTATATTTTCGAAAAAAACTGAATTTTCTAAAAAAATATTAAAAATTCTGGAATTTAATTTTTTTAAAAAAATCAATTTTATTTTAATTTTCAAAATCTTAATTTCAGATTTTTTTTTATTTTTCGAAAAAAAAATCTGATTTTTCAAATTTTTTAAATTTCAAAAAAAATATTTTCTGATATTTTTAATTTTGAAAAAAGTAATCTGATTTTAAAATTAATTTTCAGTTTTTTTTATGTTTTGGAAAAAAAAATCTGAATTTGTTTCTGATTTTTGAATTTTTTTAAAATTCAAAATAAAAATCTGATTTTTAAAATTTTGAAAAAAATAATCTGATTTTTTTCCTATTTTAAAAAAAATATAAATGAAAATAAAAAAATCAAAAACAAAATTAATTATATAGTCAGCGCACCTCATCATCCAAAAATGTTGACTCATCATGCTACGTCATCATGTTTGCATAGTCAGATGACCTCAGGGTCTAAAACGAAAGAATCTTCAAGGAATCTAAACTTTTATTTTACAGATGTAAACCGAAACTCGCCCAAATTACAGGAGGTAAAGACATATTAACCCTAAAAGATAGTATAATTGTCATAATAGAATTAATTTGTTGAATATATATTTTTAACCATTTCTCCATTTTTTAAAAAGTATTTGCGTGTTTTATATCATAAAAATCTCATCACATTCTTATTTTTATGAAACCTTGAGTCATGTTTTATATTATTTTAGTTATATTATAATACACTTAGTGTTTTTTAATTAAATCAAATAAGATGAACGTAACTACTCAACTATAAATGGATATATATTGATTATAAACACCGTGGGGAGGGGATAATGGATTGTGTTGTGAGAAAAATGCACTTTATTCAACGCGGGGTTATCGTGATTATTCCGTGTTTTGAACGATCGAAGAAGACAATAACTCAAGGATTGACTCCAAAAAGCTATAGTCAACCATGTTTTGAACATCTATTCTAGTTAATTAAGCCTGGCCCTAGCAACGCGCAAATGCATCACGCGAAACGTATCAACATTTTGTTCTACAACAAATGCATCAACTATCACAAGCTCCTTGTTGGGTTTTCACACTCAGAAACCTAAACACCCCAATTTACAAAACGCAAGAATTTCCCTAAACATTAAATTACTAAGCAACGTTTAGATTAGATGATTCGAGTCTCTTTTAACTTAATGAAAGATCTTTGATTTGAATTCAACCTTGAAAATGTCGTAACTTTGATATTTTGAGAAATAATTTTGATAATCATTATAGTCTTGTCTGACTCAAGAGATTGCTCTATATAATCATACGCAACTTAGTTTACAAACAAACATCAAACCAATTAACATAAACTTACTGCACATGTTTTTTTAACATAAAAAACGCAAGAATTACCTTAAACAGCGGAAAAGTGAGAGTAAAACATAAATAAAACAAAGATAATTGTAAATCAAGACACGCCAACTCTCTGTTCATTTTAAAATTAAATCAGGTCTAAGTGTGTTTGCAAATAAATATAGTAGGATACGTTGGGAGCACGTTTAGATAAGCAGTTTAACTAAATATTAGTATTTACATTTTTCTCTATAATATTCAAAATAACCTATATTATTATAAGAGAAATAATGTCATTTTCTGAAGAAAAAATTGGCTTATTTGGTCACTCACGATATATGCGTGTGTGATGTGAACAAGTTGGACGAGAAACGCGCATTTTAGACGACAGAAAGTGAAAAATACTTGTTGTACTTGTCTTCATTCAAACCTGTGTTTGTACCAAAAACAAACTTGTGTAGTAAGTCTAGTAGACCTGAATTATTGGATGTGGACGTGAGGAAAAAATATACAGAAAAGACACAAAAAAGAATTCGAGTGAAAGTGAAAAAATATTTTATTCGAGTAAATAATAGAGTAATAGACTACTAGGACACAAGTGGACATGCATAGATCAAACTTGTGAAAAGAAAAGAAAAGAAAAAGGGAAATTCAAAGGAAGGAAGAGAAAAAGTTGCATGCGCCCATATACTGTAGTATTAGGTGGTTTGATGATAGTTTTGCTCTAGTTATTTTATTTCATTCACGATTTGGTTTGACAGATAAGATGTTTATGTGTCAATTGGATTCATGATATAAAAAGAAATTTTTAAGTGAAGTTTTACCAACACTATATCTAGCATCAAATTTAATTAAGCAAGTAGTAATTTGGACTCAAATGTTAAACGTTGCCATTGTAGTCTTTATATGTATCAGAATTGCAAACAAATTTTTAATGTCTTTTGTTGGTAATTTTATAGACTAAATTGACTAATTGAAAATATATTTTAAAACTAAATTGACTATCTAAAAATATAATTGAATAGTAAATTACTAATAAAAAGACATCGGTGGAGTTGTTTGAAATTTCAATAAGATCTCCCCAATTATTGTGTATTTATGTGAAAATATGATTTTTATACTTTAAGTTTTTACATATTTATGAGGGAAGGAAGGAAGGAAGCGCGTTAAGAAAAGGAAAGGGAACAATATGAATATCTTTGATTGAGGGGTCCGTCTTCCCCCTCTAAACGCGGCATTCACCCACTGACTTTTCATTTCATTTCATTCTCAAAACCCCTTTCTCTTTCTCTTTCTCTCTGATCACCATCATCTATAAATTCTCATCATCCTCAATTTCGAACCCTTTGATTTCGATACATAGATCATGCTGCGTTTATGCTTAAGCCCTCTCGATTTTTGCTTCCGTCGCCGTGGTGCCTCTGACTTTCTCCTCTGGCACACCGACTTGAAACCTCACGCCTCCGGTGATTTCTCAATCGCCGTTGCTCAGGCTAATTACTCTCTCGAAGATCAAAGTCAAGTCTTCACCTCTCCTTCCGCCACCTATGTCGGTGTTTACGACGGTCACGGTGGTCCTGAAGCTTCTAGATTCGTCAACAACCGTCTTTTCCCCTATTTACACAGTCAGTATCTTCCATTATTACTTTGGTTCAGCACAGCATTGGAACTTGATTTTGATGCATAGTAGTAAATTTATAAACATAAACTGTCTTTGACATCATCACCGAACCTATGTTTTTTTTGCTAGCTAATGTTATTTTATTTTGATTTGTAGAATTTGCCTCTGAGCAAGGGGGATTGTCAGCAGATGTGATAAAAAAGGCGTTTAGTAAGACCGAGGAGGACTTTTTGCATTTGGTTAAGTTGTCGTTGCCAATTAGTCCTCAGATTGCTTCTGTGGGATCATGTTGTCTTCTTGGTGCAATTTCTAACAATGTGTTGTATGTTGCCAACCTTGGTGACTCTAGAGTTGTTCTTGGTAGGAAGTATCTTGACAACAAGAATTCTCCTGTCGAGGCTGTGCGCTTGTCAACCGATCATAATGTAGCTGATGAGGAGGTGAGGAGAGAAGTTGAAGCTCTCCACCCTGACGACTCACACATTGTGGTTTATAGCCGTGGTGTTTGGAGGATTAAGGGCATCATACAGGTACAAACATAATATTAACAAAGTTATGCTCACTTTTAAAATGTGTTGAATATTGTATACATACCAATATGTCTGTGATTGTGGTGTAATCTTGTCCGGCGGTTTTAATGCTATTATTTGCAATTACAACTTTTGAGTAAAACCAATTCATCTATTTTATGTGTTTCTTCTTTCAATCCTTCATTATGTACATTTTGTGTTTATTATGAACATGATGTATTTCCAGCATTCTATAAGCTTGCCTCTCTTATCAGTTTGAGGTGCTGCAAGGGCGAGATGGTCTGGTTTATTTTTGCTGATAAATGGGGTCAGGTTAGCTGATCTAAACAGATTTTTTTGTATGTTGCAGGTGTCTAGATCTATTGGTGATGTGTATTTGAAGAGACCAGATTTCTACAGAGATCCCATTTTCCGGCAATTTGGAAATCCTATTCCTTTGAAGCGTCCAGTAATGACAGCTGAACCATCAATCATCATTAGGGAGCTTGAGTCAGATGATTTATTCTTAATATTTGCATCAGATGGCCTTTGGGAACAATTAAGTGATGAAGCAGCAGTTGATATTGTTTTCAAATATCCAAGAGCTGTGAGTGTCTTCTGTTACTTGTGAGCTGCACAGAGTAATAGAGTTTCAATTTTCTTACATGGTGTTGTGTTTTTGTTTTTGTTCCACATGCAGGGAATTGCCAAGAGATTAGTAAGAGCTGCTCTTCAGGAAGCTGCAAAGAAAAGAGAGATGAGATATGCTGACATAAAGAAAATTGACAAAGGAATTAGAAGACACTTCCATGACGATATCACTGTTATCGTGATCTATCTTGATCAGCATGGAAGCTCTTCTAGTGGTGAGTTTAAGCAAACTGCTGTTGGCTATACAACTGCCCCTGTTGATATATTTTCTCTAAATGCCGATGAAGCTGAGAAGAGCATGCTTGGTTCAGTTGGCTAAAGAGTGAAATTGCTTCAATGAATCATAAGCTGACCTTATTTTGGATAAAATTATTAAGTGAAGATGAATATTGTTGGTAAATTAAGAGAATTCTGGAGTAAAAGATGCAAATTAGAAATTACTGAATAGATAGTGACTGCAAGTTGCTGACATATTTTTCTTGGTGTTGATATACATATGTATAGTTGTGAAGTTTATATTTTTGGGTTTGATGATAGTATCAATTTTGTTTATATGAACAGAAAATTAAAATTTGTATGAATTGGTTAGTCCTTGTATGGATCTATGGTAATGTTCGTGAATGACAGGGTACGAGGTAAGGGCTGTTGACATTGCACCAACTAACAAAACTGCGGGGTGGGCAGGTGGATGTTTATGATAAGCAGAGTGGTATATTGATGGCAATTTACAACCACGAAATGAAGTTGCAGATAAATTCTTAATCGTGCCTTATCCATTCTTGCATACAGAAAATATGATAAAGTGGTGGAGCAGTTTGCGTTTTAGTTATCAAAAACAGATTCTTTTCTTTGAGTTACGAGAATGAATGTAAAACTGAGAAATACGTAACGCGCGTCTCTCCACTTTTGCTCATTCAGATGTTTGGATTGTTGTCCGTCGATGTGATTTCATTGTCCAACTTGCATTTCAGCTAAAGCTACCTTTCCTAGCTTCAGCTTATGACAAAATCGATCTAAACCAAATGAATTTGATTTATCAATTCTGCTCCCTTTCAAACAAACACCATGGCCATTTGCTGTCCTGATTTTTTTTTATTGTCACTTGTGTTTCTTACGTTTCTTACCACAGGCACAGTCTCGAGGTTGGTAATGAATTCTCTCAGTTGTTTTTCGCTTATATCTCTTATTTGTTAACAATCTGATCATTGGATTGCTTCACTCTTATTTTTTATATTGAAAATAAAACTCACATCGTTCCATTCAATGGTGATAGTGTTAAAACATAAAATACACAAGAGAAAAACAATTGAGTGGATCTATTTTCCTTGAGGTTATAAATGAGAAGATTGTTGTCTTCGGTCTACACTCCAAACAATGCTGAGAAACACCAATAAATGGCAATTTTAACCCCGAATTCCATCGGCAGTTTACTGCCGTCGGTTAAAACTAATCGGCAGTTAACTGCCGAAGATGTTATATTGGTATTTTTATGGTGTTTCCTAGCATCCTTTGATGTGGGAACAACAATCTTCTATGAAAATTGCTTTTTTAACATCACAAAATTCCTAAAAACACATTAAAATACTAAAGTGCCCCCAGCGGTAGTTAACTACCGCTATCTTATAACTAGAAAACCGGCGATAGTTAACTATCGATGGACATTTTAGTCTTTTCATATGTTTCTAAGAAACATTCAATGTCAGAAAAGAAACTATCATCTTCTATAGATGAAGTAGGATTTGGGCTGAAAAATATGTTTTATTTTCTTGCACCAAATGGAACCATTAACATAGGTTTCAAACTTTAAGCTTTTATTTTTCCGTCATTTTCTGCAAAGTCTTTGTTATGTTTCTGTTTCTAGGAATACTATTGAGGCATACCAAGTTGTAACTCCCGATCCAAAGCGATCAGGAGTTAGACTCTTAGAGGATGGGGAATTAACTCCCTAGAGGGGTGTTTTAAGTAATTTCAGGGAACTATAAGCAATTGAATTAATTTATCATTTTTTTAAAAAAATACTCTTTTAAAAATTGTGAAAGTTTTCTCCATTTTTCCCATCCTCAAACAAAGCCCTCCCCACCCTCCAAACTCAAACAAAAACTTAAGGGTGAAATTTTGGTTGTTATACAACCTGACAAAAAAATACAAATAGTTATAAATCATCATTGTGTTTGGATTTAGAAGATTTCTTTTCTGACTTTCAATACTTCCTAAAAACACAAGTAAAAGACTAAAAAATCTCCAACGGTAGTTAACTACCGCTGGCTTATAACTAAAAAATAGGCTGGCAGTTAACCGTCGCTGGATTTTTTGGTTATTTACTTGTGTTACTAAGGCACAATGAATGTCAAAAAAGCAACTCTCTTGGATTTATGATTTTTTTTTTTTGGGTTTTTAGAACAAAACTTGCAATAGTAAAGTCCAACCAGCTGGCCATTTAATCCTTTCAATTCTCACCCTACTCTCTTCTCACGCACAATACTCAATTTTGAAAATACCGATTTTTTTGTGTGTGTGTGTGTCGGGGGGGGGGTGAAATTGCTTATATATAGCCAACAATCAATATCCCTCCCGTATCAGCAATTAAGAATTTTGCTTTAAAAAAAACAAAGTAAAAAATGATAAAACCTATCAAATAAAGTAAATATGAAAATATCACAAAAAGACTTTACAAATCAAATAAAGCTAATGTGATTTTTTTTTCGGAATTTTTATCAAAACATGAAAAAAAAATCAAAATTCAAAATGAGTCTAAAATATGTTTTGGATTTGAGGGGCGGAGATATGTAAGAAGTTCCTTCTAGGAGAGTCTTGTACCTTT
>Ga0315915_1006475_pt1 | contig 14284 bp, 2 predicted proteins | sample MpolbnodulesMG_FD_207738 | JGI IMG/M metagenome (GOLD analysis project Ga0315915, IMG submission 207738) | Medicago polymorpha root nodule microbial communities from Los Angeles, California, United States - branched nodules | ecosystem: Host-associated > Plants > Roots > Nodule | place: USA... | reverse complement strand
AAAACATGAATTTAATATGAATTTTTATATTTTTTATGGTTAAAAATTCATATTAAATTTATGTTTTGTTAAAAAATTCTTTTTTTTCTGGGTAAGATTTTTACAATATTCTACACATTTCTGCATAATTTTATTAAAAAAAAAAATACTAAAATTAACTTAAAATAGGGACCAAAAGTAGTGATTGAAAATTTTATAGGGACTAAAAGTTGAAGGAAAATTTTAGATGTACTAAAACAAAAAGTTGGCATATTTATAGAGACCAAAAACATATTTAACCCTAAAATAAATTATGTGGCCTAATCTAGCAGAAAACTCCTTTCAATATGGGGAGAATAAAAACTACGAGATTTAGTTCAACCAAAATTCCACCATTAGCATAATGGAGTACAACCAATATCTTCCTTATCAAATAATCACTAACTATACTAATTGAGTATTCCAAATCTCACAACCAAGTGAGTATTCCAAACTTACACTGAGAAAACACTACTACTCACAAAATTTTCTTAAGAAAATGCTAAAAAGTGCTCTTAGGGAATTGGTTAAGGAAACAAAAATAGAAATATTATGTTGAAAAGTGGTCAATTCAACAGATAGCACTTAGGGGACAGTGTGCTAGGTGATATTCTCTGACCACAATGTCACAAGTGGCTTTCTTCTCTCTCTTTCACAAAGATTCTTTTGTTTTTTTGGTACACTTGTGACATTGTGGTTGACCAATGTCACAATGTCACCAACCACAATGTCACTCAAGTGCTACCCCAATTCAACTTGTAAAAAGTTTAAAATTTGTGGTTTTCAACAGAAATTACTAATTTTTGTCTAGTCTCTTAGGACACTTGTTATGATGACCCATAATTTTACCATAGGCGCCCATTTTTCTTATACTCTTGTGGTTAATTCTCTTCTTTCTCTTAATGTTGTTTCTTACGACAAACTATTTTGCGGCCAATTAGCAACTAGAGTTTGAGAGTTGCTCTTTAGGCAACCTCTAATTACTCAAAAAATTTAACAACTATTAGCTGACCAGTATTTAATCGTCGTTTGCCACAAAATGGTAGTTAAGTATTGTTCGACAATTTTTAGATTGGTCAAATCACTTTTTAAATCAGTTTAACTGATTTCAAAAGTCTCTCGAGTGGTAGTTAACTGTCACTGAAGTAATTTCGTCGATGTAGGGTGCCTAATAGCAAATTGCTCATGCCTAAAGAGCAACATTCCTAGGGTTTTATTCCCATTTTATAGTACTCATACACACTTGGCCTTAAAGCCCAATCACTAACATAAAACACTTATTTTCTTCTTTTCATTCTTTTCTCATTTTTTCTCTTTTATTGTGTGTGTGGTTCCTACTTAAGAAGGGATTCACCAATAACATATTTTTATGTGTAATTAATTATTTTTTATTGAATTAATACAAACATTTACTAGCAATCCATTTGAGTTGGTTTGAGACTTGAAGTATGCTCCTCTCAAGATTCTCAGATTCAATTATCCCCGATATAAATTTAGGTGGTTATTTTGCCTTAAAATAAAAATCAAATGTTTACTAGCATAAAGAACCAACGCCTTCAACTACTTTTTTAACATAAGCAACAAAGTTAAAATCATAAGTCCAAAGGAAAAACCCAACTTAATAGACTAGCATATATGTTAATTTCTCAAATATGAATTAACATTTTGACATTGAATATATAAAAGTAGAAACGGAGCACCAAAATACCATATAAGTTATATGACATGTGTATATAATGTGTTTAAGTTTGAGTGAAGATATCCAAACTAATCCCTTGTGTGATTGCTCTTGGTTTGATGTAACATACACCTGAGTGTTTTAGACTCCTTTGATTAACAACAATCTATATCATATCGAGAAATGATATTTGTACAACCATTTTGCAACAACTTTTTGACAACTTTCCCTCTCATACTCATATTATGTTTTTATTCTCTCTTACTTTTTTTCTCTCTATTATTTTTGACCAATAGAAATAGAGGAAATGGAAGTTGTCACTTGATGGTTGTTCATATATCATTGCTCTATCATATCATAAACAACCAAATTCATTTTGGCAACATGACAACCCGAGAATGATACTCGTTACGTACCCTTATAAAATCTTGTGTCCGGGTTCACAATTGATTTCTAATTATTAAAGCAAACCCATAAAAGTCCATAAATTTTATCTCAACTGGCAAAAATATAAAAATTGCAAGGTTGGACGCTACGATTAGGGTGTAAACCCGACTCATCCAATTGTGTGCGTCAGTTTTCCATTGTTGTTGTAATTTTGTCTATGTTTAAAAAACAAAGGAAACCTATGAAGAATTAATTAAAGCTTAATTTTAAAAAATAAAATTAATCAACCACATCTGAGGAGTGAGGATTCAACAGATCAACTCTAACGTACAGAATTTCTCTTGGGAATTCAAAATTATAATCTTGAATAACAAATATCAGAGTGAGACAAACACATTCGCAAAAAGGTTGTCTGGCGGTGACACCATATAATATTGAGAATGTTACTTTCTGGTTCTTGTCATATTCGTTAATATTTGAATGTCTGTTCCAAGAAACTAGTTTAGTTTTCCTTTTTACAATCCCAATTCACCTTTATTGAGATTTTATGTTTCATTTGAGTTGAGATCTTATTATATTTGCATTCATAGGAGACATATGCTTGAAATTGTTGCATCTTATGTCCCTTGTTAGGTACGGAACAACCAGCCATGCTCTTGCCATTATACTTGAACATGTAATTCAATGATATTAACATCTCTCACATTAATAATATTTGTACAACTATTTTATAATTTTTTGGAATTTTTTTATTGGTCATAAACAATTGAGAGAGAAAAATGAAGTGAGAGAATAAGAACACAATGTGAACATACGAGAGAATTTTGTTTTAAAATTGTCACAAAATAAATGTACACATATCATTTCTTCATCTCTTAAATATGACTAATTATTAAGAATTAAAAAAAACCTAGCAAACTCTTCCATCTTAGTAAGACTATATTTCCTCAATTTGGTGGTCGATTGCCTAATTAACTATTGTTAATGAACTATTTTCTGTTTTTTTATATTTTTCCTATGATCAATTTTCGGTAGGAGTTTTATAGGATTTTTTATTTTATTTTGTAACTGGTCTGTGACAAATGTATACTCAAATAAACACACGGTAAAGATAAATATGGTGATCCGGGTTCGGACCCGGTTTTTCACATAAAATATCTTTACGGCCAACCCACTAGACTATAACAAAGAGGACAAGTTCTATAAGAATTTGTTCAAGATTGTGCAAGACATACGATCAACCACTACATCTTAAGGATATATTAAACATTTCTCATTTTCTGCACAATTTCATAATCTCATGAAATCAAAATCATGACTAGACCATGTCCCTTAGTTAGCTTCAAGTTTGAATAAAATAATGATCAACATATTTTTTTGAAAAAGTATTTTTTTAGAGAATGACAAATTAATGATTATGATTAATATATTTTTTATTTTAAGAATATTTAAGAATTCATATAAACTCTATAAAACCCTCATCCAATATAATTTTTTAGTCACCTCAAATTATGAGGATTTTGTATTATGAAGAAAAATGAAGTCCTCAAAGTCCTCCCATCTATATTTCTTTCACTTGTTTGTTTATTTTTTCAAAGTCAGAAACGAAACCATAAAAATTGAGCAAGTGTAAAATAAGGGAACAGTTAGGGCTGTTCCTATGAAATAGGAGGCTCGGCTCTCTTTTTAAAATAGGTCTATAGTAAAATAAAAACGTATTTTTTGTGTGTAACTAAGCTTCATTAAAAAATAAGAATCAAAAGAAGTTTTAAACATGAAACGAAATAAAAAAGAATTAAGTGAAAGAGATGTGAAATTTACATAATGGTGTCGGTTGGACTTGTCACTCCGTTGTGGGAAAGGGAAAAACGAATGGTTTATGCAAGAAAAAAATGATTGTTGTGATTCTTTCGATGAAATAGCTTTTCAAATTGACTAATTAAGTGATTATACAAATTGGAGGTGGTTTGATAACATCAAATTTATGTACAGAAAGGAGAACTATAGTCTAAAAAAACTCAAACATGTACTGAAGAAAAAAAAAAGAAGTAACATATATATATTTTTTTTTATTTAAGTGGGAGTAGGTATTATACTTAATTTTTTTAAGGCCCATAGCATTTGGAGGCCCGGCCCGGTTGAGCACCTTGCATTCCCTCAAGGCTGGGCCTGGGAATAGTAACTTCTTTTCCGACAAAGCTTCAACTTCTTCTACTATGTTTCACCAAAACATTAAATTTCGATAGATATATATAAATATATATTATTTTTTTAAAAAAATATTTTTGATCGATAAATAGATATCAGTATAGTAATTGTGAATTATTTTTTTTGCGAAATTCCTTTTCTTGGCCGATTTATTGTTAGCCATGCCTTGATGTCGAGGACTGAGATCCAAGGGGAATCGGTTTTAGGAGAACGTATCCCAATTCAAGAACTTGTTGGAAGAAATATCCAAAAGCATTAATGGCCATGCACATGATTATAAAACCAAGTATGTCAATTGGGATTGTGCTGTTATTTCAAATAAAATTAGGAGAATGTTAACTATTGCTCTTGGGACATTAGATAATGAGATAAAAATAGAAATATAGTATCGAAAAATGGTGAAAAGTGATAATTTAACTTTTTAAAAGTTAAAATGTTGTTGAAACCAAAGCAAGACCCATAAAATTATAATTATCAAGCAAACAAATGACACTAATATATATCATGACCAGTAGAGGTTCAACACATTATTAGTGAGAGGATCCTTAAACTCATTGCCTTAAAGTTTTGGATAAAAATGTGATGTTTCTCTCACTTATATGATTGCTATATCATAATTCTATTTAAAAAAAACAATGGTTGCTCTGTCATAATTAATCACGGTATCTAGCTACAGAACACCAAAATCTCATTTTATTTGTAGAGTGATGCTATTTAAAGCGAAAAAACATATCAAGAATTTTTCACGACTAAGCGGCAACCGTTAGATCCGGAGTTAATTGGAATACATGAACAGTTGAGAGATGAGGAAGTGATTATGTTGTTACCTTTTGAACTATCGTGATACTCTCGTGAGTATTATTTTCGGGACAACTAGCATTTACCTTTTTTTTAATTAAGATTTGAATTATCTTCATCCTCTCCATCTCTTTATAATATTCTCAATTTTTTCTATCTATGTATTTGCTACCAATGTTGTTAGAACCAGACAAAATATCGAGCTTGTAAAACTTTCAAATTATGGTTCCATTAACTCAATCAACTAAAATATAGAAATGGTTTGACCCAACCGTGATAGAAATTGCTATTTGATCCGATTCAAATATATTGAGAATCAATCACGGTTCCCTCCAACAAAAAAAACTAATCCTTCGTTGCTTGAACGAACCAATATATTGCCAATTCCTAGAGTTCATGGTGGATGCAAGTTTTGTTTTTAAGAGTCTTTTTTTTTGTAACGGAAATTTTTACTAAACAACAGGATCTCTGCTTAAGATAAATAGAGACCGGTAAATCAGAGAATACAAACTAAAGATGTCTTATAAAGGCGGCACACCCGAAAATAAACACCCAACTCTAAAAAACACCCCTGAAGATAAACCCACCAAAACACGTCACCACCTAAAACAGACTTCTACACGAAAACAAGAATTGAAAAACAATATCCACCATCGCCCATCGTCACTACTCACCCCAAAAAGACACCCTTCAAAATAAAACTCTCAGTCCCTAACACCAAAGTTGAGCCACATTCAAAGATCTCCTAACCGAAGGATCATACAGCTTCCACCACCTCTCGACCTCCGATCCACCGTAAGAGCACAAAAAAAAGCCCAAAAACCTACTTGAGCCAAAGAACTGACTTCCGATCTCGAATCAAAAGTGATCGGCCCATCAGACTTTAGGACCAAATCAGCAGGGCACCCTTCACCCCGGTACATCAGAGAAACACCATATCAAGTCAAACAAGATTGCAGTTAGACACCGACTCCCGATCTCGAAGCAAAATAACCAGCCCACCGGAAACCAGCACACAATATGTAAGACGAAATACATGATATGCGATGGTGCAAACAACAACAAAATCAAAAGGAAAAGGCTCATTACAACGGGACACACACTCTCCAAACACCCTAAACACCTTAACAACCCAAAAAACACAAACAAGAGCTAGTGACGATGAACATTGACCCGTGTAACAAAGGCTACCTCCAAAAGAAATCACCCCAACAAACACCTGCCACCCCCTTAGGTAGCTCACGTCCACAAACCGTTCTGACACCAAAATCGAGTCTAGAAAACCACGACTACACAAAATATATTTATATAAAATGAAAATTTGAATTGGATTTTTACTTAAATCTCAAAACCACATCAAATTCAAGCCTACCAAGTACGACTAGTAGAGTCAAAAATGACATATATAAATTCATTTTTAGAACTTATCTTCGACTCTTAACATATTTTTTCAATCTGGCTCCTGCCCAACCTTTCATTCTATTCATCTCTCTACAACAAAATTTTATCCTTCTTCAACTTATGCATACATATATTTTTTTTTATAGGAGTTATACATACATATCTTGTTCACTTGGGGATCACTTAATTTGATTCCTATTAGGTATAAACAAAAATCTCCTTTTGGATTATTTTTTCTGGTGTGCTGCATGATACGTCGGGTTCGTTTGATGCTTTTGTTTTGATTTTTCTGTTGGTTGTATCTGTTTGTTGTAGCAGTTTCAGTTTCTTTTTTCTTCATTGGAAGGGTTCATGTCACACTCCTTTATTAATGTTTTTTTTAGCAGCAAAGAAACATTTATATTAATATATAAGATTAAAATATGATATATATTTTGTCATTGAAAAAAAGTATATAAAAAAAAATCCTCCATGACTGTGAGTATAAACAAGAGATACTTGACCAAAAGAAGTAAAAATAAACAAGAGATCTTCTACTATATTACTACATATATATATATATATTAACCGACAAATGAAGAAACCATGCATTAATCTTAATTAAGCCATCAATGACAAACATTCATGTCAATCAAGAGGAAGATGGAATAGAAGACATGATTAGTTCTTAGTTAACATAATAAAAAGAACTTTACCTAACTAGACATATATAAGAAAATATATATATGTTTGATTATATATTATAATTAAGAACACAGTCATTTTCTGTAGTCATATATAAGCTAACAAAACTAAACATTTAAAACCCTAGATGAAAGGCCAAGCTTGTAATTGTGTGTGCAATTTCTTTTCAACATTCAATTTTAAACCTAGCTAGGGTTCATAACATTGTTACTTAGTTATGAGAAGGAGGATGTGTCTTAGGTGGTGAATAATCCAAATTAAACCCAGGATGTTTCTCACTATGCTTCTTCTTATTGTGAGGCACCCGCAATGATGAAACTGAAACATGAGATTTAGTTTGTAAACCAGCTGAAACTTTTCTCACACCTTCCAGCACTCTTTGGTTAGTGCTTCTTCGGTATTTTGACTTCTCCGAGTCAGCAACAAACTCAACCTTCATCTTGTTATCACCTTCATAAAGTTTCTTCCTTGAGGAATCAAATGCATTCTTCTCAACATTAATCTACAAAAAACCAAACCCTAATTAGTGAAAAAACAGACATGGGGATATAAGGATGGCTTGGTGTATGATGTGAGCAGAAATTCATGAGTTAGGGGATAAAGTGGTCAGGAGTTTGAACCTCACTCCCAGCATAATACTAACATTTAATAACAATATAACATTAATCATTTCAAAATAAAGTGAAAAAAATAAACATAACGCCCTAATTAAAAATGAGCTTGCTATAATTTTATTTTTTTTAAAAAATCACTGAAAAAATAAACATAACGCCCTAATTAAAAATGAGTTTGCTATAATTTTATTTTATTTTTAAAAATCAATGAATTTAGTTATGAGTGTAAGAACAAGGTTTTATAATCTACTAGAATATTAATTTGAAAATACAACAAAAATTTGAAATTGAAAACATAAAATTGGTCATCAAATTTTACGTCTTTAAAACTTAGAGACGGAATTTAACTTTTAACATCGCTATTTCAATTTTGTAGTAGTTAATCTCGTTCATGATCTTTAATATTGTAAAAAATCATGGTCAAATACGACTGATGCATGACACAATTGAAAAGACATCAAAAACCCTGATGCCGTAGCTATCTAGCTACAATTGCGAATGTAAACCTTGAAATAAAATTTTGTTGATGTGTAATTAAATTCAAGACTTAATCATATTTAAACTAGTAAGGAGGACAAACCTTGAGAGATAAGTGAGGTTTCTTCTCCATCTTCTTATCTAGATCAGAACTAGGATGTCTCCGAGCATTGCATGCATGCAAGGAAATGATGCAAAGAAACAAAAGAAGAATGTATGAGCTTGATGACATGTTAAGACAGATATTCTTCTAAAATTTTGAGCTAATATAACTTTTGTTGTGGGATATGGAAAATATGAAGTGATGATATGGTAGCAGCAGAAGAAGTATTTGTACTAACAAGGGAAATGAATGTGCATTAAATGTAATGGCTTAAAGAAGAATAAGAGGTTAAATTGAAGAACATGGAGTTGTAGGGGGTGGAAGAAGTAATTATGGGAGAAAATAAAGATATGGTGTGGCCTCTCTTTTGTCCCTTTCTTCGGACATGTCAGTTTATTGGGTCCCAAGAGAAGCAAAGAGATGCAACACAACATCTTTTTATAGAGAGCGATATATAGAAGGAGAGACACGAGAATTTAGATTTTATATGCACTCTAGTATTTTTCTATAGGCAAATATATATGTTACGTTATTAAATTCACGTTTAACGGAGGCTTTGAACTTTGTTTTTTTTAAGGTTTAATTAAGTAAATGGTCGCTGTAAATATTCAGAATTTTGTTTTTAGTTCTTATAAAATAAAATCACACTTTTTAGTCCCTATAAAATTTTCCATCAGCATTTTTAGTCCCTATAAAATTTTTCCATTAGCATTTTTAGTCCCTGTCAAAAATTTCCATCAACGTTTTAGTCCCTAAAATGCTTAAGGAAAATGTCACAGGGACTAAAAAGTGTGATTCTATTTTGTAGGGACTAAAAACAAAACTGAGAATATTTATAGAGACTAAAAACTTAATTAACCATTTTTTTAACTTGTTTAACTTCTTTAACTTTTAGTTCAAATAAATTAGACTATCCAACCCATATTTTTAGTTATTCTAGTTAGTAAATATTGGTCGTTAAATCAATAGCACATGGAATTGATAAGCTCATTTGGTGAGGTTAACATAAAGATTGAAGAGATGAGAAAGGCTATAAATTCTCTAATTTTTAGTACTCTCTAACACTCACTTTTTTATTTGATGAAATTCATCTGGATCTCACCATTTTATATGGGATCCATTTGACTTTTTCCAAAGTATAGTATCCACATTGATTTCATTTAATAAGAAAGTGAGTGTTACAGTGAATGTTAAAAAAAGAATATATATAACACTTCTTGAGAAGAGATAAGATAATACAGGTTTAAACCAAAATATTACTCATTAATATTTCTATTAAAAAAATTGATAAATATGTGTACTTTGCATTCCTTATTTGGATTTGGTAAAATATGAAATGTCTGATTAATTTGTTTGATCAAGGGAAATATGAAGATTGTCAAATCAGATTAAATGTAACTATATAAGTGAAATTGGACACTAAATTTTCACGAAAAATCTTAAGACATTAAATATGGATCCCCTCAATTATATATTGTTGAAGATCAATATTTTCATTCAATGTTTCTCCTCAAACAAATACTTTTTTATCCACATACGTGCTATTTTGAAAGGTATACAATCTAAACCCATGAGAGTCCAAAATAGAAATTTAACTACTTAAAAGTAGCATTAGATTCATTAGAAGGTGTATATAAAGTGAAACATTAACCAAAATCAAGAATGGCATTGCCTCCCCACATTGGTTCAACCGAGGAACTTTACATTCCTTGTCTTTACATCCAAGGAACTCAATCAATATTTGAGTGGTTAGTGTTCCCTTGTTTCTTGCTTTTTTGCCTTCCAATTTTACATCCTTGGGAAACTGTAGGATAAATATTATACAATTAATCATGGAAAGTTGGAACACTTTTTAGATCTTTAGTCACACTTAAATATGAACATGAATATGATTTCACATTAACTTCATAAAACAACTGTAGCCCACCATGGGAGAACGACAATCGAAGTCAATATTGTACAGAATAATTGAAATAAAATTGTGATATCATATCATTTTTGTAAAATTGATTAAATTATAGAAACTTATCGTTAACTTAATTTGGCCATTGAATCTTGCACCATAAAGTTCATCCATGATGTTTTACATTTTTTCGATCACTATATGTTGTGTTGCCTCTTTAGTCATAGTTCAACAATACTCCTTTTCTCTCATATTAAGGTTCTACTTGGTCAAAAATAGCATATAATAGTTGGTAGTGGATAAGCTAGCAAATGAGACTTGTGGTGTTTGATGAAATTAACAATTGAATTATCGTATGAATATGAAATGCAATAAAAATATATATTGAGTTAATACTTAAATTTTTCAATTAAGATACTAAGGGTAAAATTGAGAAGAAGAAGAATAAGTTATACTAAGGGTAAATTTTTCAAAATATGTTAAAAGCTAGTAAAAAAATGTTACTAATGGTCGGATTAGGCAAGTATATCAAATCGTTTACTAAGTAATAAAGTGTAAGTAGAATATTGTAGATTGTCGTTTCAACCAAACAATTTATGTTACTTATTTTGGAACAATAAAATAAATAAAAGAGATAAGAGTTTAGAGTTTTCCAATTTAATATGTTTGCAACAAAGCAAAATCTAGTGGCGGTTAAGATTCTTTGAATCCCCTCTATTTATTTGTTGGAATTAAATAACAGTCAAATCAAGTTCAGAATGTTAAGTAGACTATTTCAGTAATGAGTTCGTTGGGACATTAAACCTAATCAGCTATCAAGTTGCATCTGCTGATCCACGTGAAGGTTCATGGAGGTCTTACCCTCTTAGAGATATCAGTCGATCCCTCTAGCTGTCGAGTTGTACCTACTAATCCATGTGATTGTTCATGGGGGTCTTACTCTCTCAGAGGTAATTGAAAAATAGACTTAAATTAACGTTCCTAATTTTTCAAAGGTATGACTTTTCAATGTTCGTATAGGTTCCTTTATCTATGAGCCTTAGAAGTACAAATCACACTCTTCCTCTTGGTAGTTCTACAAATGGGCAACCCTATCAGTGTGTACCTTACCAAGGTGAAAGGAAAATGGAGTTACATGGCTGATTTAAGTCGTGAAGTCAGAGTTTTCTTAATTACTAACTAGTTATTTCCTGATTCTGGCAAATACACATCAATATTAGGTAATATCACCTGCCTAAGTGCCAAAGTCATGATTGTGCTACAGAGGAGACAAATCTTACGCACTACAGTAAAACTAAATAGCGAACAGAAAATAGCCGAGTAAAAGACTTTAAATTAAATAATTATCCAACAAACAAAATAAAGATTCATCTTAGAACCCTAGCCTAAAAAGATTTAGTTACTCATGGTAATTAAAGACAAATTACAAAAGACATAAAACATACCCTAGAGAAACTTGGAGTGAGGAGAGAGAAACGCCTCCCTTGAAGCTCTTAGTGCCTGCCATCCTCTTGAACCACTTCGTTCTGAATGAGTAATTATAAAAGAAAGGCTTGATATTTATAGGGAGAGTTTCCACATGAAGTTGAGCACTGGACTTTTCCCTCTTAAAAAAAGTAGCAAAAACCAATTTTTGGCCCGCATTCAGTAATGCTCGTGGTGCATGAGAGTGTAGAAAATGCACTCTCGGGGCGCTTAGGCCATGCTCGGGGAGCATGGCTCTCCTTGGGGCGCCTAGGTCATGCTCGGGGAGCCTAGGCTCTCCTCGGGATGCATGGCTCATGCTCGAGGCGCCTATGAGTGCGTTTCAGTGCATAAATCTATGTTTCTTTGTCCTTCTGGGTGTTTGCTTTCATATAAGATGTGTTGGGACATGTGGACATAATTTCTCCCTCTGTAACGTTATCTGATGCCTCTTGAATCTTAATTCTCGATCTTCCCAAAGTTTTCACTAATCTTCAAATGTCTTGCTTTGCGGATTTGTATGATTTCTTCGTGAATTACATCAAAACACCCTAGAATTACCATGTTTCAAGAAGAATAGAATTATATACTTAAATATAGTAAACATTACAAATGTCCCAAAATCATAGCAATTATTCTCATACTTCTATATTCCGCTTGTAAAACCTACTGAAAACGACTGAAAAACATGTTAAGATTAACGTAAGAAGACATGTCATCACTACCCCAAACTTAAATTGTTGTTTGTCCATAAGTAATGAAAGATAATCGAATTTTATTCTTTGCATTTTTTCAGAAAAAACATACCTTTCTGAATAGGTTGCTCAGATTGTCATCTCATCCCATTTACAGAATTGACTTACTTACCTCATTACACTCAAGCGGTAAAAACTTGTAGAAGATATCTCATATACTCAACCACATTCTTTTTCAGGATACACGTATGTATCTCCTAAAGTCTGTAGGGCTGGTCACAACATTTGCCCACTCCAGTCGTCACATGAATGTACCCTGCTCTAAATTTGAAACAATTATAAACAAACAATCAAAATCAAATTATATACATACTTTGAGGACTTCATGGTTGTAACGTGACTTAGGTTAAAGGTGAATATATTTGAAAAAGTAGGCTAACAAATAAACTTGAAAGTAGACTATCAACCAAGGGATTCCTACTAAACATTGATATACTGCCAACTTTTCTCCCTCGAATCAAACAAGCTATGTACTAAGTAGAACTATTTTTCTTTTTCATTTTCACCATAAATATACTTTTTTTAAGATACCAAAATTTTTGATGTTTTTGGCTCTTGATTTTTTATTTTCTATTTTTTTCTTCGTGTAGATCCATGGTAATCTACATTTTTTTTCTTCATTTTTTTCTTTTTTATAAATAAGTTCTACTGGTACCCCACCCAAAACTTAAAATGTTGTTAATTTCAAAGAGCAACCCCAAACTTAGCTTCAACACGTACCAAGTTATGATAATAATAATAATCTATCTAACTTTAAGAGAAATCAAACAGATTGAATTTAAGGTTTAGAACTATGACATGATTCATCACTTAGTAACAATAAAAGAAATTATTGTTGGAGGCTCAAAGGGGTTTCACAAAGGATAACAAGAATTTAAAAGGTGGCTTGAAAGGCTCGTGTGTAATATAACATGACTGATCCTCTGTAAAGAGCACCCGTAAGTTCGAGCAAAAATATCATTCATATGTAACACTCATGATAGAAAGAATTATAGCAGTGGAATAAATGGAAATATTTGGCTCAAAATCTAACCGGTTATGCTATTCAGAAAAGAGATGATGATTAATATGAGTACCTTCAGTAGTAAGCCCCAAAAATTATTGTGCTCTTTAGGCTCATTATCTTCCTCCTGATCTTCAACATTAGGATGTCTTTCTCATTCGGCATAACTCTCTTAGGTAACGATATTGCTCGGAAACCGTGTAGGTGATGTAGCCTTGTCCTTATCTGATGATAATTCCCCCTTGATCCTCATTTATAATTTTTGTATATTGGCTTCAAATTGAGAATTCAAGAAACCCTGAAATCGCGTCACGATTGCAAGCATCGTGACGCGATTGGATAGGCAGAGAGGTTGGTCTTTTGAGATGGAAAATCGTGACATGATGTGGGAAATCATGACACGATTAAACAACTTCCTCACCAAGTTTACCTGAAAGGGACTATTCACAACGGCTGTTCAGAGACAATCGTGACGCGATTGGTCAAAATCGTGACACGATTTTGGACTGTTGTGGATTCTGCAGCATTTTTGAAGTAGAGCTGAAGCTAAAGGCTTAGGGTTCACAAAGGGGGGAACTTGAGGGTTGAGTATCTTTGTAAGGAGGGTCTTTAGGGTTGGGATAAACATTGTAAACACCTTGGGTAGTGAGATTAAGCCATTGGAAGGATCTAAAGCTTCCTTTGTGTATTCTCTAGTAAGATTCATATGAGAGTGGTGAGGGAAACAAAGGGTAGAGATTAGGGAAAAGGCTAATTTCTTGTAACCTCTTGTAACATCTTCTCATAGTGGA
>Ga0315915_1006474_pt1 | contig 14285 bp, 10 predicted proteins | sample MpolbnodulesMG_FD_207738 | JGI IMG/M metagenome (GOLD analysis project Ga0315915, IMG submission 207738) | Medicago polymorpha root nodule microbial communities from Los Angeles, California, United States - branched nodules | ecosystem: Host-associated > Plants > Roots > Nodule | place: USA... | reverse complement strand
CCACGTTGTAGAAAATGTGGTTCAGATCGTATTCCAAACAAAGAATTTAAATATCACGACTGTCATTGTACACCTGGAACTAAGGATTTGGTGTCAGAAAACTGGAAATATTGATTTGAATAGTTTGCCGCCGTAGGATACACAGAAATATGCTGCAGCTAGAGATTATTAATAAATTTATCTTATTGAACAAAAATTAAATAAGGAATAGCAGAAATAATATATTAATTAGGATTTTAATTTATCGTAGTTTAGGATCATTTTTCTTTTTAGGAAATTACATATTGCATATGCATACGATTTACCTTGTTTACTATTTTAGATTTCATTATGTCCTTACTAGTCAATTGTGCATGTATATATAAATAAAGTACGATAAAATAAATTATTCGTAGTTTTTCTTTGGATCTTGAGAACTCTGTATATACTTCAACTCTTGATTTTTTACCTGTGTGTTCTGTCTGTCTCTAGTGTCGTATTTACCATGAATAATCGCCACATATATTTTCTATCTGTTGATCTATGTTTATAAAAATTAATTGTCTGAAGTAAATTGTACTCTTAAATAAAGTATATTGTAAATATTGTGCTCAAATGTGGTTTTCAATTTGATTGATACTTCTGTCAAAGAAAAAAAAAACTGATTGATACTTCGTCGACTTCACAATGTGTCATTTTTGTTCATTTTAGATATATTAAAAAATTATTATAAATAGAAGAAAGATAATAATAAGTATACCAAGTTATTTTTCAAGTGAAAGCTGATTTTAATCTCATAGAGAAACAACACTCGAGACCTAACTTAGTACTTGAGAAATATAAAAGTAACTTTTAATTTCAGAGGAAAAAATTGGTTCCTACATGAACCACTCTCATAGATAGAATGACTATTTAATCCCAGCGAAAATTACAAGCAAAGTCCTAATGACTTTTGTAGAGGCCGGATAGACCCAAACGAATTTAAAAAAATATTTTTATGGACGTATTCTACACATTGAGAGGAAAATGAATAGAGAGACCATTGTGATATGTTATTGATGTAATAATACCTTATTAGATCTAGGTTTAATTACACTTTTGGTCCTTGCATTTTGACCAACTCACGAAAATGGTTTTGTCTCTTTCAAATAGAACAAAATCGTCTCTAAACTATTGTATTTTTGTAGTTTTAGTCCTACCTCCTATTTTCAACTCCAAAAACATAGAGAAATGACAGTTTTAGACCTACCCCCTATGCTCAACCATGAAATAAACAAGGAATAAAACATGTGGGTACAAGAAATCCACTTTATTCAGCACACTAACCAAAAAACCCTAATTTCTAAGATATGTTTCAAATTAGAGTTTTTTTTGGTTAGTGTGATGAATAAAGTAGATTCCTTGTACCCACATGTTTTATTCCTTGTTTATTTCATGGTTGAGCATACGTGGTAGGTCTAAAACTGTCATTTCTTTGCGTTTCTGGAGTTGAAAATAGGAGGTATGACTAAAACTGCAAAAATATGATAGTTTAGGGACGATTTTGTTTGATTTGAAAGAGGCAAGACCATTTTCGCGAGCTGGTCAAAATGCGAGGACCAAAAGTGTAATTAAGCTTTAGATCTAATGTTTGTTTGAGAAGCAAAAAAATTATTGGTACCAGTGTCAAAAAATTATTGGAAGATAAAATGTTACCCCAAAACATTATTTTTAATCTCATTTTTAATCTCTACAAAAAAACCACACTTTTTAGTACTTGTTACATTTTTTCTTTATCAATTTAGGGAACAAAAATGCTGACAAGAAATTTGAACATGAACTAAAAATGCTGACGGAAAATTTGACAAGGACTAAAAATGCTGACGGAAAATTTTGTTGGGACTAAAAAGTGCGATATTTCTTTTGTAGGGACTAAAAGCAAGGAATGACAAAGGGAGAATACAAGGTCAACCTACAAACAAAGTGGTGTAACTCTGGAAAATTTCAAGCTTTACATCTACCATGTTCACATGTCATATCTCATAGTTATCGCGTGAATAAATAATGAGATAGCCTGAAATCCGTACCAAAAAAATCTAGTTTTGTTAAAATCCGGTTAATCTAATAAAAAATTCGGTTAATTTGAAAAATTTATGTCAAACAACAATTTCATTGTACAACTCAAACATAAATTCATTAATTAGTAGCATTAGCAAGTAGTAGTGTACTACTTTACAAAATATTTGCTACCATAAATATTACAAGTGTTTCAAAGTCCTAAACAAGTCAGTTCAAATTTAAAAGATTAGACAAGCGACACACATTTAGAATAGGTCAACACTTCACTTTGTTCGCATTAATACACTTTTTCTTTTGAAGAAGCAAAATATATTGATAGGATCTATGAAGAAATATGCAAAGGTTTAACCATATAAATAAAAGCTTTGTATGTTACTATTTCTTCCACCAATAGTTAGTGGGTTTTGCTATAGCTAGCGTTACGTCTACTATTCAATATATGTAATCTGTAATTATTAATTACATTATACAATTCCTTTCTTTCTGTTCTTTATATGGTATCAGATTGAAACGGTCCAGCCCCCTCTCCTTCTAAGTCAGGACGTCGTTCCTAACCCCAGCTGGCACCCTCGCCGCCATGGCCACCGACAACTATACTTCAATCACCAACCCCTATGAACCATCTAAATCACTCGCCTGCATCACCCTTGGCAGTGTAACCAAACTTCTTCCCACCAATTACCATAATTGGCAACTCTAGGTTGAAGCATTCCTTGATGGCTATGATCTCCTCAAATACCTAGATGGATCATTACCGGCGCCGTCCAAAACGATCACCACCACTGTCGAGACTCCAGTGACAACAAAAAATTCTGCCTATCAAACATGGCGACGACATGACCGCCTCATCTACGGCGCCCTCCTCACCACCCTCTCAAATGAGGTCACCTCCCTGGTATCCCAAACAAAGACCTCACACGGTCTTTGGACCCTCCTTAAGAACACCTATGCTAAGGCTTCTCGCAGTCATCTCAAGCAACTAAAGGAGCGCCTCCGGACAACATCCAAAGGTACTCAATCCATCACCACCTATATGCACTCCCTGAAGCAAACAAGCGATCTTGTTGCCTCGCTTGGATCACATGTCTCCATCGAAGACATGACTGATTATATCCTACGCGGCCTCGACGACGGCTATCGTGTTGTTGTTGACAGAGTGAATGCAAGGGATAACTCAATTACCGTTGATGACCTTCTTGAGAAGCTTTTCATCTAGGAACTCTCATTCACCGTTGTTCAGCAACAGACCCTTGCCCCACTCACCACCTTGAATGCTCATGCGAGACCCAACTACAACAACAACAACAACAACAACAACAAACCGCGCCCTGCCCAGCTCCCTGCACAATCAAATCAATGCCCTGGAAATTGCAAACCCTTCCTCGATAAATGTCAGTGGTGTAATGTCAAATGACATGTTCTATCTTAGTGCCGCACCTTCAGACACCAACATCCTGGTATCCCTCCACCTCGTGACTCACCCCAGGTCAACACTGCAGCTGCTAGTCCCCCACAAACTGATTTTTTGGTTGATAGTGGAGCAACCTATCACATAACAAATGACATTGCAAATATGGAAATCCATCATCCCTACACGGGCCCTGACTCGCTATTCATGTGCAACGATTCAGATTTAAACATCTCTCACTCTGGAACACTTTTAATTAATGATTTATCTTGGTCTAATGTTCTGTGTGTTCCCTCCATGAAACAACAAATTATTTTTGTCTCCCAATTTACCAAACAAACAAACTCTGATATTATTTTTCTTCCGCATTCTTTTCATGTGAAGGACTAACAGACTAACCAAACAACTCACAAAGGCTCATGTGTCGATGGACTTTATCGATGGCCTGCCCCCACACCATCTGTTCACACGTTCGTAAGGAGTCACCCACATCATGGCACTAACACCATAAGCTTGGGCACCCATCATCCTCTATTTTCAAATTTATTTCCCATCATTTTTCCTTAGGCACAAATAAATTCCAGCAATCTGATTGTAATTCATGCCAAATTAGTAAAAGTCACCAACTTCCTTTCCATGAATCCACTCTTATATCGTCTTATCTATTAAAAATAATTTTTTCAGATGTATGGACTTTGCCCATTTTATCTATTGACGATCTTCGCTACTATTACATGTTTGTTGATCACTTCACTCGTTATATTTGGCTCTATCCAATGAAACATAAATATGATGTACAAATCATATTTCCCAAATTTAAATCCCTTATTAAAAATTTCCATAAACAACAAATAAAAAAATTGTACACAGATAATGGTGGCGAATACATTGGCCTTCGCTCTTTTCTAAGCAATCATGGTATAAGTCATCACACCACTCCACCCCACACACCTGAAAATAATGGAATTTCAGAACGCCAAAATCGTCACGTTGTCGAGATTGGTCACGCCCTTCTCCATCACTCAGGCCTACCCCTTACCTATTGGCCTCACGCCATGACTACTGCATCCTACCCTATAAATCTCCTTCCCACTCTCATTCTTATGTACCAATCACCCTATTTCAAGTTGCACAACATTAGCCCAAATGAACTCGCCCATATCACTCACCCGTCTGCGCCTTCATCACCAATGCTCAATGACCTCGTCACACCACTCAACAACAGTCGCTCTCCTCACAAACTTCCAGTGAGTTCAACAAACCCACTCAAACATCTTCACCCTCTTCACCAAACTCCAATTAGGTCGCCCAAAACATTCAAATGTCCTCGCCCACGTCCCCAACATCCAATGAATTGGCCCACATCACTACATCGCCAACGCCTCCACCACCGCCCCCACCCACTGCTCGCCCACACAAAAACCAGTCATCCAACGTCGGTGGGATAATCACCCGTTCTCAAAACAACATTGTTAAACCCATCAAAAAGCTTAACCTTCATGTTCGCCCCTTATGTCCCATCGAACCCAGCAATATCACTCAAAATTTGGTGCTCGGCTATGCAAGATGAATTTGATGCCTTACACAACAATAACACCTGGGATCTTGTTTGCCGGTCCTCTGCTCAGAATTTGGTTGGGTGTAAATGGGTTTTTCGTATCAAACGAAATCCGGATGGCTCCATTGATCGTTACAAGGCACGACTAGTTGCCAAAGGATTTCATCAATGCCCTGGTTGTGACTACACAAAAACATTCAGTCCAGTTGTTAAACCGGTGACTATTCGAATTGTCCTTACACTTGCAGTTCGTCAAGGATGGTCCCTTCGTCAACTTGATGTCAACAATGTGTTCCTTCAAGGTACGCTCAAGGAGGAAGTATTCATGTTACAACCACCTGGATTTGTCAACAAAAATTTCCCTGATCATATTTGTCGCTTCAAAAAGGCACTTTACCGGTTAAAGCAAGCACTTCGTGCCTAGTATACGGAGCTTCGGGTATTCCTATTATCCCTTGGCTTCGTCAACTCCACTGTTGATGCCTCTTTATTTATCCACCACAAAACAGGTGTTAAACTATACTTATTAGTATATGTTGATGATATCATTGTCACCGGGAGTTCTCCTGCAGAGGTCTCCACACTCATCGCCGCACTCACCGCTCACTTTTCTTTGAAAGACCATGGATGTCTTAATTATTTCTTGGGGGTCGAAGTGATTCCCTCTATTGCGGGTATATTCCTTTCCCAAAGGAAATATATCACTGATCTACTACATAAATCAGGCATGGCAGATACGAAACTAGCATCCACTCCATTGTCTTCCACGGATAAGTTACTCAAGGATTCCGGTGATCTACTACCGTCCCCAACTGAGTATCGAGCGCTCATTGGAAGCCTCCAATACTTGAGCCTTACTCGCCCAGACATTGCCTTCAGCATAAACAAACTCACCCAATTCATGTAGAACCCCAGAACGACGCATTGGACTGCACTCAAAAGAGTGCTCAGATACTTCATCTCGCTTTTCTTTGACTAATCCTTCAAAAAAGAAAGATAAAAAGTTTGACCAAAACATGAAACAAGCATGTGACTTATGACATAAATATCATCATAGGTTGCTCTGCATTTTGTGTGTATCACTATCATCTGAGTGCTTCTACTTGCTTGGAGTGCATTGTTTGTGCGATTGGTTTTGAACTCTCACCAATAGTTAAGGTTTAGGAGCTTATTTTGGGATTTAAAATAGAATTATCTCTGATGTGTTTTCTTTTACCGAAAATGAATGTGTTATTTAAAAATGATGTAGCTAGACATTAGTTTAGTTGATGCCAAATTAATGTGTCTATTATTATTTATACAAAATTATCTTCCCTCAATTTTTATTTTTACAAAACTAATTAAGATGTGTAATTGTAAGATTGTATCATCCTACCTATTAGGCAAATGAGATATTATCTTCTTTTGATAAACAACTGAGGCTCTATATCTTGATAGAGGCATTTCTGCAATTGGAATGTTTAATATTAGCACTGTCTATCGGCACTATTAAAGCTTAGCTTTCATTTACTTCCTTCACTTGGTTTTGCCTTTGCGAGAAAATTTTGCATGATCACAACCATTAATTAGACACACATAATTTTTAAAAAATAAAACAATATGTATTAGGGAAATTAGCATGATGAAAGGTCAATTTTAGCCCCTCAAACTCATTATCAAGATTCTAATATATTTTACTAATTGTGGTTGACACAAATGTTAGACCTTTCACATACATCGGTTGTAACTTACGTTTTAGTTTAAAATTATGCAATTGGTAGATAACACATAAATTTCTTTACATGTGGTGTACCTATCCTAATTATAGAGATTGACTCTAAGGCTCTACTCAATATAGTCACTAACAAGTGCAAAATCAATGGGAACATCGCATCATTGATTCGGCGTATTCAAGATTTTCTTCAAAGAGACTTGACGTGAAGGTAATAAAAGTGTTGATTGGATTACAAACTTTAGTCTTTCTATAAATTCTTGAAACCTTCTTGTTTTGGAGTTCCCTCCCAGGGATCCTCAAAGACTCCTTTTTAATGATATTTCTGAGACTTGCATGGATAAGAATGTGCAATTAGTTTCTTAATTTTCTTTTGGACTATCATCCCTTTACGGTACCAAAAAACAATAGAAAAATCATTCATTATCGAATTCTCTTAATTACCACTAGTAAACTTCATTAGATCACTAATTTGTCGAGTTCTCTTAATTACCACTAGTAAACTTCATTAGATCACTAATTTATATACTTAATTGTCTAATTACAATTTGCTGTTTTTTGTTTACTACCAAACAACAATCCAACATGCTTATCAATAATCGGTGTGGTAGTAACACTCATTTATAAGGGAAAATAACAGTCCACCATAATTTTTCTTCACTCATTTATTCTCAACCATTTAACTAATTGTTAAAAACACTCTCAAGCATTATCATCCAACCCTTTCTTCTCCAAAGACTAATCTTCAACCATTTAACTAATCGGTGCTATGTCAGTCTTTTCCTTCCTCTCAATCATGGACATATGTAGCATAAGGTTTGGTTTCGCTATAGCCACACCAAATTTCTCCCAAAAAAAAAAATTACAAAGGAAGGATGTCTATAAAAATAAAATATTAAAAAAAATCTGACGGCTCATTTTGTTTCAATCAACAATTGTTAGGGTTATAAATGAATTTGGCACCGTGACTCTGATTGAAGACGTTGAGGTTTGGAGTGAGTACAGTTACAACTTTAGGGTCTTATACATAGCATTGCCATGAAAACAACTACATAACACTTTTGATTCTTAAGTTATTTTTGGGATTCTTTATAATCTTTTAAGTCAGTTTCTTTTAATTTTGGTCCTTCAGTTTTTTCCGTTAACTTTGGTCCTGTAAGTAATGAATGTTTAACACTTTGTTACTTAAATTAAAAATATTAAGAAATTTTGGTCACTGATAGGAATGTTTAAGGTGTCTAAATTTTGTAACTTAGAGAACAAAGTATCTGATATTTATAAATTAAGTGACCAAAATGAAACGAAAAAAATTTAAGAGACTAAATTGTCTAATATTTGTAATTTAAGAGATGAAAAAGAAACGAAAAGAAAACTTAAAGAACCAAAGTCAAACTTGAAGTTGTTTGTAGTTTGTTGTTAGTCCTGCATCGCTCAGATTTTTGGGCTGTTGAGCATATAAATATTCTTGAGTACCCTCATCATTTGAGCTAACTTTTGTGATCAGAACCAAGCATGTTTTAACAACCAGAACAAGTTTGCAGCGACATCGCAATGATGTTGTGGTGCCTATGGCGACGGTGGAACGATAAGTGTTGGAGGGCGATGTGCAGACCGAACAGGGTACAATATAGCAGAATTCTAGATGTCTTCCACTGGAAGACGGCTATGTAAAATGCAATGTCAAAGCGGTGGCAAAATGGTATGAATTCCCCTCCCCCCTAGAAGCAGAGGCATTTGGTTTCAAAGAGGCTATTTTATGGCTTGGTGAGTTGGGTCTATCAAAGGTGCAAATTGAACTAGACTACAAGCTACTAGTGGAAGAAATTGTTGATAAGACTAAGAACCAGTCAAAATTGGGCCATGTAATGTCTAATTGTAGATCACTTCTTAGTCATTTCTAAATTTTAAGATATGCTTTGCTATGAGACAAACAAAGTTTGGGTGTCAAAATTGTATGCTAATCAACATATTTTGATTCTATCTTGTATTACCTATATTGTGATGAATGAAATAATATAAGTTGTTGTTGGTATATAACCTGTCTTTGGAATTATATGTACTTTGGAAGGGAGGAGAAAAATATTGAATTTTAAACTTTGATCGTGAGAGTGGATTGTGGCGGTTAGTTGGGTGGAGTAGAAAATTATGTACTCTCCAATCATTATTATAAATAGTCTCTCTCTAATCATTATTATAAATAAAAATTACTTTTTAAATTTATTGAATAACTTATATATTTAATCTATATTATAAAATGTAATTTTTTATTTATATAATCATCGAAGGGAGTACATTAAATAAGTGACCCTTTATACAAGAAAAACTGGCCCCTTTCCTAAGAACCAAAGGAAAAAAAAAAAAAGTTTTCAAACAAATGTTAACGAATAATAATCATTAATTATTACTTCCTCCAATCCTTTATACAAGATCCTTTATACAAAAGACAAATATATAATTCAATAAAAGTTGATGTATTTGGTTCATAATATAAATCAAATAGATCAAATTTTATTTACATATTTGTATAAAAGGACAGAAAGAGAGATTAATAAGTACATAAGAAACATTTTTGTTTGACTCATCCAATCCAATACTTCTGGTGTGTCAGCCTCTAATCCATATCACCAAGGTTGAATACTTAATTTTCAACCTAAATGACTTCTTGGAAAACCGACAGTACATAATGAAACTTAAGATTTGGCAAAACTAAATCATATAATTATGTAAATCATAATTATTATTTAATAATAATAATAATAATAATAAATAGATTGGTAATTTACTAGAGTGAAAATCATTCAAAGTCTTCAAATGCAACAATCGTTCCATTCCACATTTTGGACAGTGTAAACTTATTTTGACGGTGGGTGATATACCTCTCTTTTGTGGATTTTCAAGTGACCTCCCAAAGCTTGACCAGATGAAAATGTTTTATTACATTGTGTACATTTTCTTTCTTTGCTTTCTTTCTTCTTTGTATTGTGAACTCTTTTATGGCTTTGCAAACCCAATTCCGTATCGAATGACTTGGGACATTCCTCAAAATCGCATTTGTAAACTTTGTATGGTTCAGTAGTCATCGTTATTCGTGATTCTTAAGTAGTAGTAAAACACAAATTGTATAGAGTGAATTAGAGGGTAAGATAAACCACATTTTCAGAAATTTATATGAATCACAAATTTATGGTATATCACTAAATAATTTAACACTTGTATACAAGCTTGATCAATAATTATTTCTAGAATGCTCTAGCATTTAAAATATCACTAAATAATTTTGAACGTGAAATCATGACATTGAAGGTTTAATGAAGAATAATTACTACCTTTTGGTGGCATGTATAGGATTAATTACGGTTTTCTTTTTCTTGTTTGAAGTACTTTAATTACATCCAGTTATTTCTTGTTTGTGTAATGTGTAATCTTTTCTAAACAACATTAGCAACACTCATTGGAAACGCTTAAAAAACAATTAAACAATCTAAATTTTAAAACTTTTATTGCAACGTCAAATAAATAATAATAGCTTAAAGGGTGAAATCTAAATTTTAGTTCACAACAACAACCACATTAGAAATAAAAAGAAACGAATGGCAATGATACACATAAAACATATTGGCACAATAACTAACAAAACCGTCCTTTTTTTGTTGGAAAATATTCATATGTATTAAGCAGTTAGAAAATTAACGTATTAACACCATATGTAGCAAACCAACTGCATTGAACCTTAATGTACACCACATTTTAAAAAAAAACTTAATGTACACCAAAATAAATATTAAACAATCAAAAATAAGAACCTTTTGATCTAATTTAGCTAAAATAAATCATTGTGGCATAAAACTTTACATAATTTTGCATCGCCAAAAAAATTTCTTGAACCTTTCTTCAAACAATTTCCATCACATCAATTTCTCTATATAGTGAGGAGACAAGCCATTCCTAAGATATTTTTTGGCAGGCCCTTCTTTTGAAAAAAACATCCAATTTACCTTACATTGAAAATAAATATCCAACATGCTTACTTTCATTTTTTTTACATGGCACCATCATCCTTCAGGATTGCTCCCTTTCAGTTGGCGCCATCCTACTATTTTTTTTTCTTCATTATTTTTGGCTTATTAATTTATAAGTTTAATTAATGATTTAGTCCATTAAGTTATTTATTGCTTACATTTTGGTCTCATAAGTTATTAACGTTACGTTTTGGTCCCTTAACAAATTTAATGAAAAACATTTATTTGGCTAACGGATTATAAGTTAAGGGACCAAAACGTAACGTTAATAACTTATGTAACTAAAATGTAACCAACAAATAATTTAAGGGACCAAATCATTAATTAAGCCTAATTTATACTTCCTTCATCATGGCTCCATCTCAGTTGACATCATCTTACTGCGTTCTTTTATTTTGTTTTGTTTATTTTTTTGGCTGAAAACTTATGATGTAAATAATTAATATAAAAATATAAAATACCATAATAATATGGATTGATTTTTTTGAAATTTGTGGCCTAACTCATCTTTACGAAATCGGCTTGTGAGGTGATGATTGCTCCCACTTATAAACACATTGTAAGACCATCTTCTATTTGATGTGGGACTCTTAACGCACCCCCTCACGACCAACACTATTGAGCTTGGTTCATGGACATAAATGGTGGGTGGCCCGATAGCGGAAACCTGATAGCAGGTGGCCCAATGTCAACATGGTATCAGAGCTTGTCGAATTCAAGGGTCACCTACTGATTCACGCACTAAACCCAAAGAGTGATGGGCGTGAGGGGATGTATTGGGAAAAATCCAAGTCCCACATCAGATAGATAAGACTCTTGATAAAAGTTTATATAGAGGATGCAATCCTCAACTTACAAGCCGGTTTTGTGGAGTTGTGTTAGGCCCAACCATGATTTCTAAGATTGATAAATATTACAAAGAAAAATACAACGAAAGTACTACTGACGTGCAACATTAGAATTTTTTTGCGATAACGACTTGTGCCTCGACACACTCCACATTTTCTTGGATTGATAAATATCACAGCTATGGTCAAAGCAACCTATTTTATGCCTGTGACGTTGTTTGAATTAAGAGGACATAAGGTAGGAGCAACAATAGGTTTTGGTGCACAATTTGCATAAAAGTATATGGATATGATTAAGGAAGAGGTGGTTAAGTCAACCAGTTACCAAGTCACCCATTTTGATTGAATGGAGTATACCTTCTCTGTTTGTGAACCTATCGATCATAAAGAAGGAATGATATAGGGTGAATACAAGGTTGACCTACAAGCGAAGTTGTGTGACTGTGGAAAATTTCAAGCTTTACATCTACCATGTTCACATGTCATAGCTAATAGTTATCATGTGAATAAATAATAAGATAGCTTGAAAAGAAAGTGAAAGGAAAAATTCTTGAAGGAATGAAAGTGAGTGAAAAGAGAGATGATTATTTAGTTGTTTGATATGAAAGAAAGTGAAAAAAAAGTTCAAGATAGATCTATATTTATTAAATGACATAAATATCTCTAAATTAAATTGATATATGGGTGAATAGAAATATGTAGAAATCGTGTATGATGCCCTTTGTAACTGCACATAATCGTGCCATGATTATGTGATATCGTGAGGCGATCTTCACATAATCAAGCATTTAATAATGTCTATATTAGAGTTTAGATTTTGTAACGAATAATATTATAACTGTTACTCTAAGAATCAAGTTAATAAGCCTTTTATTTTGGCTAAAATTGCATATTGTAGGTAGTTGTTGGGCCTTTTCAGCTGTAGCACCTATCGAGGGAATTGTCCAAATCACAACTGGAAAGCTTTTGAAATTGTCTGAACAAGAACTAGTAGATTGTGATAGAGGTAATGGTGGATGCACTAAAGGCTTCGTACACGTGGCCTTTAATTATGTTATTGTCAATGAAGGTCTAGCCTCTTATGACTAGTGCTCATACATAGCATGACAAGGCGCATGCCGCAGTAGTGAAATGGAGCTCTTAGGAAGAATAAATAGTTATAAAACATTGAATGGTGAACGTGATCTCCCAGAGGCTGTTTCAAAGCAATCAGTGTCTAATCTTGTGACTCTTAGTCCTGCATTCAACGGCTACACATGAGGGATTTTTCATTACACTGTTGATAGTGAACGATAAGGTCCCGATAACAGGGAAGCTATAATAACAACAAATGTATTGCTTTAGGTATTCTATTATAAATTTAAGGGTCCGATTAACCGGTGCTCCCGAGACATTAGTTAAGGAATCCAAAAGTACAACTTTTGTCTTGAAAATTTAAATTGTTACTTTTGATTAAATAATAATTACACCATTTTTTAATAAAAACTTACCCCTTTGGTTTCTTTATCAATGCCCCTGAGACACTGATTAACATATTCTCCTAAATTTAATTAGTTTTGTGGCCTATAGATAAATTAAATTGGATATATTTTTACATACGGGAATCGAAAAGAGATAGTTTAAAGTTAACAATTAGCTCCTAGAAAATTTGTATGACTTGCAAATCCAACAAAGACATGGGGTTATATGATATATTATATAGTTTAAATCTTTGTTTATTATTTATTAGAATAATTTCTCAATCTACACCCAAATGAATTAGGGGGCAATATGATACATTATATGGTATAAAAATTTAATATGAATTATTGTTATTTTTTTGGGTTATTGTTAGTATTTTGTAATATATCGTCGTAAATACTAGAAACATATTGATATATAATTGTTGTATAGTAGATTATCATTCTCAAATGGTTATTACAAATATTTTGGCGGTGTTTGAGAACGACGAGAAGCTAGCTTATAGGTTGTTGATAAGTGTCAAAAAGGAGTTAAATAGACTATATATTTTAGGCACTTCGATTGCGTGGTTTGCAAGTTATCCTGCGAAAAGCTCACAAATACTGAAGAATCATCCAATTATGCTTTTCACATATAATGCCAACTTTTTGTAGGAAAATGCACGCCTGGACACCTTAGAAGCAAGAAAACATGAAGAAATGCAAAGGTCAACTCGTCACGGCGAGCTCAAAGGCGAGCTGAGGCAGAAAGTTGAAGTTACTCGCCTCCAACTCACAATGGCGAGTAACAAAAGCAAGCAAAGGCAGGAAGACATAGTTACTCGCCTCTCATGCGCCATGGCGAGTACAGGGCGAGCACAACTCGCCATGGCGAGCATATGTACTCGTGAGGCGAGTTAAGGCGACCTAACCCCTCAGAGCTGACGTGGCAGAGACCCACTGGGGAGGAAAGCTCAACTCGCCATGGCGAGCACACCTACTCGCGAGGCGAGTTGAGTCAGAGAAAAAAGTATAAAAGGCATTTCATTCATCAGGAGAAAACAGTCATATCAGATCATATCAGACCATATTATAAAAGGCCAGAGAGAAACAGGGGAAAGACGGAAGAGACTAAAAAGAGCAAGGAGCACAAGGATTGAAGGAAGACACAAGATCAGTGAGACATCATGGCTTGGTTCCATTCCATCTCTTCTTTTCTCCTTGTAAGGTTGCCATGACAATGAGTAACTAAACTCTTTTTGTTG
>Ga0315915_1006473_pt1 | contig 14286 bp, 9 predicted proteins | sample MpolbnodulesMG_FD_207738 | JGI IMG/M metagenome (GOLD analysis project Ga0315915, IMG submission 207738) | Medicago polymorpha root nodule microbial communities from Los Angeles, California, United States - branched nodules | ecosystem: Host-associated > Plants > Roots > Nodule | place: USA... | reverse complement strand
GTGGGTGAATAGCTTTTTGAAAAAGTTTTCCGAAGTTTTGAGAAAAAGTTATTTCAACCAAATCGACTATTGGAACCGTGCGCGAACAATCACAACAATAAGCAAAAAGATAAACCTATGTGTAATAAGATTCAATGTAGAATTGTGTGATTCACAATACAAATCTTATTTCAATCAAACTTTAATGTGTCTTGCACAATTTGCAAAACTTAGACAATTTCAATACCAAACCTATATGATTAATAATACCAAGCTATCAATTAAAAACAATGCATATGAAATTGAAGAATTGAATAGAACTTGCACTCAATTATTCTAAGCAAATTATTAAAACATAATTCAAAGAATTAGATTAACTTTTGATGAAAAACAACTTAGATCAAAACAAGCAATTATCCTAACAATTGTTTAATTAATCATATGCAATAATGAAAAGTAAAGAGGATAAGGAAGAGAGATAACACCGATATTTATAGTAAAATAGTATCCCTCATAAAGTTGGAACAAATCTAGCTCAAAATATGTTATATATTTATTTTCTATTTCGACAATTCGGCCACCGAATTTGCTCTTCGGCCACCGAAAAAATACGCATGAAAAAGGCTAAAAAAACTCAGTCAAAATCGGCCCCCGAACTATCTAATTCGGCCACCGATTTTGACAACATCAGAACTCCAATTTCTTCAATTTTGAGTCACTTTCACAACATTTCCGAATCCAGAACTTGGTACCACATGCATGTAGAAGCTTCGAGAACATCACATGCACTTGAGATTGGTGAAACGTGTCATACTTGACTATGTAATTTAGTGATTATGTGCATTGGTGAAATTTAGTGAATGTTGTGAATATGTGGAAACGTGAACTTGTATATGTTGCTTGATTATTTTTAGCATACTTGAAGAATATTGTTGATGTAATGATTTAGTGTTGCGTCATTTAATTAAGAGTTATTTATTGAACATTGAAAGACGAATATGTTGTTATGCATTTATTTGATTATATGTTTATTTTGTGGAATATAATCTAACCCTAGTGATTTTTTGGTTGACCGCCTACCTATTTGTATGAATGGGTAGACGGCGTGCATGACTGATTCTCTTATTGCTTATGAGTTGCTTAAGGACTAGCTTTGGAGCTACCTCTTTTTCTTATGCGCGGGGTCTAGTTTAGGGCTATGATTTGGGTGTCAGACTTATGTTATTTATTTATGTCTTGTTGAAACTTGTTGCTCATTTATGTATGAGATTTAGAATTTTATTTAGTGATGTATTATAAGACCTGAGGCATAGTTGTTGAGATTTGTTTTATGCTGTTGAGATAATTTTAAATGATGATTTTCCGCTGCGAGCTTTTGAAAAACATAGTTATGCATGTTTTAAGATAATTGAAGTTATAACATCTAAACTCTTTCGAATAATTGAATTATTTGCATGCTTTATCGCATTAAGGGTTTAAGGTGTTACAATTACTATTTTAGAACCTAACATAATAGTTCTTTCGAATAATTGAATTATTTGCATGTTTTATCGCATTAAGGGTTTAGGGTGTTACAATTACTATTTTAGAATCTAACACACTATAATATTCAATATTATTTTTTAAATGACATTATATCAAATTTATTTCTGAGAATAATAGTGGTTTTTTTTTTGTTTTTGTGGTGGCTGGGGTTTGAACCCCGGACCTTGCATATATTATGCACTATCCTTACCGACTAAGCTAAACTCGCAAGGACAAAACAATAGTGGTTTAAGTCAACTCTATCTATCTATATTTAATAATAAAATTTTCAAAATTTAATGCATTTCATTTTTCTTAATAAAATACTTATTTTATTTCTCAATTATCAATTTTATTTCATAATTACGGGTATTTAATGATTTTTTAAAATTATTTTTATAGTATTTCAATTTGCATTGGTTATCACATTTAATACACTATATTAACAAAATATTTAAGTAATAAAAGTTAATTCCTTAAAAGAAAGTTATAAAAGTTAATTTTTTTGAAAGAAATTAATTGTATTTTATTTGGTCAAAAGTAAAGTATTGACTAAAATTTAATATCTTAAAATTATATTGTGCAGCATCGTATATGTGGAATTCCCTAAAAAAACATATATGTAGAATGAGAATCCTATAAAAACAAGCCATCAATACTTTACTAGTCATTGACTACACAATTGTATTTTCTAACTAGTTATTTTCACAATGAGATTTTATTTGTCTCTTCTTATATTTTTTTGTTTTTGTGAAGCATCTCTCAGTGAGAATCAAAATCGTGGATTTAGCGTGGAACTTATTGGTCCTGACTCTTCAAGATCACCATTCTACATCACCACAGAGACTCTATTTCAACGAGTTTCAAATATCTTGAATCATTCCATCAACCGTGTAAGTTATCTCAACCATGTGTTTTCTCTTACCCCAAATAACACGCCACAAAGCCCTATAACACCGTATATGGGTTACGGTTATGTCATGAGTTATTCAATTGGTACCCCACCATTTCAACTTTATGGCATTATTGATACAGCCAGTAACTTGGTTTGGATTCAATGTAAGGCGTGTAAACCATGTTTCAATCAAACATCACCAATGTTTGACCCTTTAAAATCCTCAACCTACAAAACTGTCCCTTGCTCTTCTCCCATTTGTAAATCTGTAGAAGAAAGAAATTGCTCTTCTGATGGCAAAAGAAAATGTGAATATAATATTTTATATTTGGATAACTCAAATTCACAAGGAGATGTTTTTGTTGATATTCTTACTTTGAACTCTAATAATTTCTCTATTGTCTCATTTCCAAGATTTGTGATAGGATGTGGACACAAAAATAATGTTCTAGTACTTGAGGGGACTGCCTCTGGAGCAATTGGCCTTGGTCGCGGATCTTTGTCTCTGATATCTCAATTGGGTTCTTCAATTGGTGGAAAATTTTCCTATTGTTTGGTGCCATTATTTTCAAACTCTAATAACATCTCTAGCAAACTAAATTTTGGAGATACATCAGTGGTTTACGGGCCTGGGACTTTATCAATTCCCTTAGAATCTGATCCTTTAAATCTAGTTTACTATACAACTTTGGAAGCATTTAGTGTTGGAGATCATGTTATAGAATTTCAGGACAACTCCTCAACACTTGGTAATAAAGGAAACACCTTGATTGATTCAGGAACAACATTAACTTGTGTGCCAGAATATGTTTATTCTAGGTTAGAATCTGCGGTGGCATCTATGGTTAAGTTAAAGCGTGTTAAGGATCCTACTAAAAAAATGAGCCTTTGCTACAAAACCACATTAAACAAGTTGGAGGTCCCGATAATCACTGCACATTTTACAGGCGGAGATGTCCATTTGAATGCAATAAACACCTTTATTCCAATTGATTATGAGACTGTGTGCTTTGCTTTTGTTGTAGTAGGACATGGTGGTGTCATCTTTGGGAACGTAGCACAACAAAACTTCTTGGTTGGCTTTGACATACCAAAAAATATTCTCTCTTTTAAGCCCACAGATTGTACTAAACATTGAATTTTACCTTGACTATGATTGTTTATCAATAAAAGCACATTTGTTTCAAGATTATTTGCAAATATACCATTGTTGCCCCAAATTCTATTGATGTGAAGGCAAACATACTGTTAAAAGATTGAATATTTTCCATAAAGTACTTGCTTCTTTTATTGTCAGAGTAATACAAATCAGTGAGAGGTTCGGGCAATGGTGGGTACGCAATTTTGATCCTCCCTTCCCTGCAACACATAGAGAATTCTGGCACCATTGGCTTACAATCCTTGCGATTCCTCTCTCCCTACCACATGTGTGATCCACAATCTTTGCATATACACTAGATTGTAATATCGGATATGAACTACCTCCAAATTATACTTAGACATGAATTGTTCGATGACACCAACATCATCAGATGCCTTCTTTACGGCATAATTCCTATACTTCTTTACGACATTTCCTTCACCAACCTCAACTTTGAAAAGAACTTGCTTGTCAATAAGCACATCAAAATCAGGAGGATAATCACATGCTCGTTCTCCCTATTGAAAAATTAGAAGATGTTAGTTGAAAATTCTTTGTAAAAAAAAAGTCATATATATATAGACCATGCATTTATCCACTACCTTGTCACGTTCATTGATTAAGTCTTGCACATTACGCCCAATAAATTGTGTCACTTGGCGATCAAAAAGAACAAAGGGAGTGGACCCTGTATCGTCCATCACAATGATATGCAGCTTGAACCTAACAAATAATCAACCGTATCAATAGACTTCTACGTATAATAAAAAATATATATATTCGGATAAGATTTAGATACCTAGGCACAGCGCTTTTGCACGTTGTGCACTTGCGACAACGGATCATTCCATTGTCAACAGTGACCAATGAAGCACAGTGGGTACATGATTGAAAGTACCACTCAACCCCAGTTTCGATCTCACATATAGTGGCAAGTACCGAACCTTGCACACTTGTAAAAATTTCACCCCCTTTTGCATATAAATCTTGAACATAAATATCAATGATGAATCCAAAATAATATTTAAAAATTTCTAAAATAGACAACTACCTGAGTTGACTCAATCATACTTTCATAAGTATATGAATAAAAGTATACCAATGTCATTAAAAGAATGAAACTCAAGTAGCAAAAAGCATAAAACTCACGACAATTTAAATAAACCATATATGAATAAATTCATAAGTCTCCAAATTGTAGAAATATAAGAGCATAAACACATATCTCTATCTATTCGTATTGACTATTAAATGACTGCAAGGAAATGGTGATTTTGCATAAGCTACAGTGTTGGGCTGTATGTTTCAGGTGTGATTGATACCTTCATCCTGTCTAAAAGAATTTATAATGCTAGAATGTGTTACAATCAGCATTTTACCATGGGAAGTGGTTAATTTGAATTACAAAAAAAGAAAATAGAATATGCAATGAAGTAAGTTTCAACCGCTCAACAGAACCAATTATAGCAACCAATGAATGTTCTAAATGAAACAATCATGGTTTCATTGATGTAGTAACTATAGTAACTCAAGTTTTACAAAAGAAGTCCATACAAATGAGAAATTATATATGTTATAATATGTAGCCTATATAAAAGTCTTGTGACTGCTAGTTAGAATTGATTTGAGTGAGATACTCTGTAAACACCTGTTCTAAATTTGTGTTTAAGGTCATAAATTTTTAGTTTCTACTTTCTATAAAAACGTAAATGCTTACCCTGCCATGTAAGCAGCAACATCAGGTAAATCGCCATTAAGTATCAGCTTAGTCCCAAAAAATGCATTAGCAATTCCCATTGCACCTAGTTTTAACAAATTGAACAACAAGTGAACATTATTTCCTATTCCATGCGTGGATATTAATAGAAAGTAGAAACTAAAAACTATGAAATACCTAAATATTTGCGTGTCTTGCAAAACTGCAATATCAATACTACAGGCGAAGAGTTGTCGTGGTTAGTAAAAAAGCTCACAATTTTGTCAGCATGTTCACCCCCAAAGGGAGCAATGCAAACGGTTGTTTCTGTAATCAAATATTAGGTAATAATCAATGCATCCACACAATGTTAATCAAAATTATATTACATGAATGAGACACAAATAAAAAGATAAAGCTTACTCCAGATCTTGCAAAGTGAGATCAATCACTTTGCTCTTCCTGCCATCCTTTTCAGTTTCCCTCACATCACCCCTTTCAATTACATGACCAATAACATCTGATATTATGTATAGAAAAGTAAAAACAATTGTAAGAATTTTCTCAAGGAGTGCAGAGAGTTATAACTAATGTACAACACACATTCATAATCGAAGTCTTACCAACAGATGTGTCCTCGACATTTGAAGAGAGAATTTCACTAAATGACATGAACTCAAAAACATTGATAGGAAGAGTAGGCAAGTCTTTTTTGGTAAAACTTGAGTTGTGCAACATACTAAGTTTGTATTTGTGCGAAGTTAGCTTATATGGACCTTCATTAAAACCGACGATTGCATTGTGAAGTTCATATGTACCCCCTTCCTCAACCATTGACCTGAACTTTGCCACCAAATCTTTTCTAACTGTGGCGTGGATATGTCCACCCTATAGATGACAACAACAGTAGGAAATATGTGGTTAAAATAATAAACTAAAAGAGGCACCTTTGACAATTCCATCTAAAAAAAAAGCACATAATTGGTAAAAATTTGAACATAACTCATATTGATCATATTTATCTGTTGAAACGTAATTCTTACTGATGAAATACTGTTGTAGTCTCTCCTAAAGGTTTATGCTGTGCAATATAATTAGAAGTAATTGCTATCAATAGCTGGTCTTATTGCATATATTGTATATTGTATATATTTTTTAAAACTTGCAGCATGTTAAATGGAACCTAATCTAACTAACTTATGTCATATTCAATTCAATTATTCATTCATTCATGCCTAAACAACAAAAAGAGAATGGCAACAAAATAATCAGTGATGTCTTTCTGGTGTTAAGAAATATATGCTTGTAACTGGTTAATTTAAAAAATAACATTTTCATGAAAATGATGTTAGTTGGAACTTTCTTATCTGGAATTAACCAAATGTGAGCAACCCGCACACACATCTTCAGGTTCTTCTTTCCTCCAGAAATAGCTGACAGTGGGGTGTATATGCTAGACATTTTTGTTTGGTGTTTTTCAAGAAAGGAAGATGCTTGTTTAGAATGAGATTATATTGGTGTTAGGTTGTGATATATATATAGAACAAAGGGACGATAAGCTATTAGTAGAGTATAGTGATTTTGGAAACAATTTGTGAATTGATGTTGCATTAAAAATAGCTTATTTTGTTAAGCATGAAAAAAATAGGACATTCTGTTATTGATAAGCATGAAACACATGAAACAAATTAGTAACTATTTAACAATTTTGTTAGGTAGGGTGTTTAATTCTTTCCATAAATAATAGGAGATTATGTTTACTAACGATTGCGAAATATCTGTTAATGGGAATTTATTATAACATTTTTTAGGTGTAAAATATGTACTTGAATATTCAGAGGGAACCGCGGTATTTCTGATCTTTAAATATATTTGATTTTTAAGGTATTTCTGATCACTAATTGTATTTGTTGATCCTTATCGCTAATTGTATTTGTTGATCCTTAGTTGCAGCGAAATTGAAAGAACTAAGAGTTGTCTAGAAAAGAATGGAGATAACACTTGTTTGCTGTTTTAGTGTTTTAGTTTTCATATGTTTTTTGACTCATTTAACTGTTGCAGACTTGAAAATGCTAAATCGGAAGAAACACAATGCAGTGAAGATAAGCTTGAAGAATTATATATTGTGAAAGTTGGAGAATGAATGTTGAGCTGCATAATGTTAGAGACATTCAAGTTTGGCATGAAGAATAATGCATTGAATACCACAGTAGTGTTTCTCTTACCTATTTCTAGTCAACTATTCCTATATTACTTAACTTTGAAGTTTTTTGGATTTAGCCTCTCATGTTCAGAGATTATTTTTGTAACTATCGGTTTCTCCATAATATCAATACATTAATGTATATTACCATAACTAAGTGTGTGCTGTAATTAAACTTAAACGACTTCAAAATAAAGAATCCAATGTGTTGTGATCTTCACTCACGTAGTAGAGGGAAAAAGTTTGTTAAAGAATCAAACTGTTCCAGAATCTAACGGCAAACTCTCCACAACAGTCAATTTATTTGTTAAAGAATCATAAATTTCTCCCTATTAAAATGACTCATCCCTCAAACAAAAATGATCTTTTAATCTCTTTGAACTTAAAATTGAATGTGCCTCTTTATAAGGAGTAGAAATAGGATCTTCAATGACTCCTCCTAGTATAGCTACTGATTTTGTGACAGCATTTAAAAAAACACCTTGTCGTGTGACAACATTACTCCATGCAAAATGACATAGTGACAACAATGACGGTGCTATCAAAATTTTAATCAAGGTTTGGAACATGGAAAATACTTCACAAATTTACCATAAAAAATAGAAGGTTCCGATAAAAGCAAATGCATGCAAGGTTCCCAAGCAATTAAAAAAACACGATGGATCTTATAAAAGCAATTGCTTGCAAGGTTCTCAAGCAATTAAATAAACATGGTCTAATTGTAAACAACATCGAGATAAATGAAATCATTCATTCCAGCCATCAGAGCTCCCAATCTGATTTTGACACCTTCACGCAGCCTGCGAGCCTCCACAAACCTTTTCCACTGCCCACCTATCCTGCAGTGTTCGTAAGGAAGAGTACCAAAAACTAAGTCACAGTCCCATACGTTACCGCAATCATCCACAATCTTCACATTGGTTGCAGAAGTATCCAGCATTTGCGCAACATTTCCCGTGTAAATGAGTATCTGCAAAAACCAAAATGGAAGTAATTTACACCTAATAAATGAAAAACTAACAAAAAAATGATGTTTATAGGAAAAGTGTATCATACCAAAGCACCCTTTGTTACATCATATTCAGATAATTTTTTATCGAAATCTATAATCATGTCACTGATATTGTTACGATAAGAGAGAAGAGATGTTTTCGGCTGGAGATGCTGGTTGAAAGTTGCCTGCACATTAGTTCCGTCAATAAGGAAATGCATGGGTGGATCAAAAACGGGATAGTTGATAGTCTTGTGAAACCTATAAGTCAGCTTCATATCAAATCGTCCAACACCAACAAAAATTAGAGTAACCCACGCTCCTAGACTAATCCCATAAAAGTCGCGAATTGCTTTCCAGCCCTTCATTAAAAAAAGTCACCATTGATGCTATCGACTAAGACCTCAAATTGATTGCCTTTTGGATCAGTCAATGTTGCAAAGCGTCCAATCCGATCTCCAAAATCACCACCAAACATTCTTGGCAAGCATACAACACCTTGGTGAAAACAACAAAATCATGGGGCAATATAATATGAAGCATGAGGCTTGCATAATGCGCTATAATAGATTGCAAACAAGTGGTTGATGCATGATATTTACAACGTGATAAAGGGGAATGTTACATGTGAATGAAGAGAGTCTTTGAATTGACTTAGGAATTCCAGCAGAGAGAAAATTATTGTTCAAATCAAGTGATTTCAAAACAATTTCTTGACTGACATAGCTTGTAAGTTTCTTTAAAGATAGAGAACAAAAACACATGTAAGGTGACAAAAACATAAAGCGGTAGAAAATCCAGCAATTCAACTTGAGAGCACAATACATTCCAATGAAATATGCAAAATTGTTGGTATTTTCAATGTCACTATTTATTTTCAAACTGATGTATAGATTGAAGCAAAAAACAACACTATTTTAAACAATTAGGGTAGAATTCATGCACCAAAGCAACCAACCACTTGAAAATTCAAAAAATATAGCAAACAACACTATACATAAAGCGGTGATTAAAACAACACTATACATATAGGAAACAACACTATTCAACCACTTTAAAATTGGTGATAAAAACATAAAGTGGTAGAAAATCAAGCAATTCAACTTGAGAGCACAATACATTCCAATGAAATATGCAAAATTGTTGGTATTTTCAATGTCACTATTTATTTTCAAACTAATATATAGATTGAAGCAAAAAACAGCACTATTTTAAACAATTAGGGTAGAATTCATGCACCAAAGCAACAAACCACTTGAAAATTCAAAAAATACAGCAAACAGCACTATTTTTGACATATAATATAGCAAAAAATATATAGCATAGAATTGATATATCTGAAATTCGTTTGACAAACAATTAGGGTTCATTCTTTTTTATCAATGTTAGAGAGTGAGTATGTGATTTTGCACCAAATCAACCAACCACTTGAAAATTCAAAATCATGCAAACAGATAAATAAAATTGAAAGGGTGCAAACAGCTAATATAGACAGCAAAGAACAAACTTACACAACAACTATTGTATATAATTTTAGAAACAACATTATAAATATTATATAGTACAACGAAAAGGAAAGGAAAGATTATCTGAAAGCGATGTGTTTTGTTCAAAAAAATAGGAGCGATCTGTTAACAAAATAGGAGCGATCTCTTATTTCAAAAAAATAGAAGCGAAAATAGGATTGGATTGGATTGGATTTAGGAGTGATCTATTGTTTTTATTTTGATTACATTAAATAGAGTTAATTAAATAGGGGTAATACAGTAAAATTAAGCATTGAAGTTAGGTTAAATCTAGGGCAACATTATGCGTTCGGGTTAACTTTAAGGAATAAGAGATATAAATATCTCATGGGATTGTTTAAAATAAAGTATCAATCAACTTAGTTTCTCATTCTCAGTTTAGTCGTATAATGGGAACAATCTATAACTATATTATATATATTTCTGGGTTTTCCTCAAAGATACATATGATAGTGTTTTTCTCAATTGACACATGGCACCTTGAGCCAAACCAAGCAATTTGGTGAGGTTTTATTTTATTTTATTTTTTGCAAAAAAGAGGGTAGCTAGCAAAGAGCTAGGCTACCAAAATATATTAGATACAAGAGAAAAACAAAAAGGAGGGGACCAAACCAAAACCTCCTTAGATATTAACAAATCTAAAGTTAGGCATACCTAACTTGTTCTTTACAAAAAACTTCTAATGCTCATAGGTAAGCCAAGCCAAACAGTTAGACTAGTAGTTGAGAGACCAAGACTTGCAAGCATGTCAGCACACTGATTTCCCTCTTTATACACATGTGAAACAACAAAGTTTACACTAGAGAGAATTAAAATGCAATTACTCCATTTGTTCCTTAGCTTCCAAGGAACTAACTTATGATTACTGAAAGCTTTCACAACTAATTCAGAGTCGGTTTCCAACCAGAGATCAGACCAATTGTATTATTTAGATAACTAAAAGGCTCTCATTGCACCAGATAATTCAGCACAGAAAGCATTACCAGGGCCTAGATTTTTCGAAAAGCAAAGGAGAAAAATCAGAATCCATGTTCCTAAAAATTCCTCCACAGGAAGATGAAGTGGAAGTAGCAGCTCCATTCGTATTACATTTAGTCCAATGAAGGACAAGAAGTTGCCAAATGGCTTCTAAAATTTGAGGAGCTTTTGGAGGGTAAATCTTGGCATTAAATTTCTTCATGATTACAAAGTCAGACATGCTTGAAGTGGCAAGAGCATTAGTATTGTTTCCTAAAATTGCTACATTAGAAATGATGGTTGAGATTGAGCTTTTCCAATGTATCATTTTGTTTTGAAATCTTATTTGGTTTCTTGCAAACCAAACAACATTGAAAAGATTGATCAAAGCTGCAGTGACAACAACTTTGCATTAAGGATTCCATCTTCTATTGCAAACACTCCAGATGTCCTCTTTTGATTGAAATTGCAACGAAAGGTTGAGGGTAAAAGCAAGCCAGCACCAAATTTTGACAACATAAGGACATTCAAAAAATAAGTGAAATGATGTTTCCATCTGGTTAGCACATAGGGAACACATAGATGGGAGGTAACAACCTCTATGAGAAAGATTATCATATGTTGGAAGCTTATCAAGCATGATTCTCCAAACTAATAAATATTTAGAAGGAGGGATGTCATTTGACCAAATGAGTTTTGCCCAAGAAACAGCAGGAGCTCTAGGTTTCTTAAAATTGTATGATTCTTTTAAGGTAGGTCACCTTTGGAGTTGTGTGTCCAGATCCTTTTGTCACTTATGCTTTGATGAGGAATGATAACCTTTGTTATGATAGATTTAAGGTTTGGGAAGAGAGATTGTATGGCATCAGGGATATGCCATTGATTGTTGTGAATAAAGCTACAGACTTTTTGAGGGAATTGAGGTAAAGTATCAACTGAGAGGTTAGGAGTTTGAGCTAATGGATCACCACACCAAGGATCAGTCCAGAAGTTGATTTTTTCCCCATTACCAACCAACCAGGTTGTGTTTTCTTGTACAGTTCTAAATTCAGATTTTGTGCTACTCCATTGGGATGATGAAATGTGATGAGTAATACACCTATTATCTCTGATGAATATACTTCAAAATTCTTGCCCAGTTTTCCTCTGATTGCATAATATTCCACACTGCTTTAAGTTTGTAGCCTCATTTAGACAAATTAGAGACTTTGTGCCAAGGCCTCCTTCCTTTTGATTTAAGCAAACTTTTTTCCAAGACACTGTAACCATCTTCCTTTTACTTATATCCCCACTTCAAATAAAGTTTTTTATTCAAATCTCCATTTCTCCAAGAAGCTTGATTGGCCATGAGTAAATAGACAATTTGTATATCAACATACTTTGAATAACAAACTTAACAAGTTGTACTCTTCTTGCTATGGACAAGAGTGAAGCTTTCCAAGTTGCCAATTTGATTCTGACTCTATCAACAATAGATTGAAAATGAATTAATTTAGGTCTCCCTTTAAAAATAGTTGCCCCAAGATAAGTGAAAGGGAGGGTCCCAACTGAGAATCCTAGCAGATTAACAATGTTTTGCAGTCTGACTGGAGTAACTCCACCAGAATAAATGAAAGATTTCCTAAGATTCATGACCTGTCTTGAGCAAGCAGCATATTTGGTGAATATTTCTTTCAAAGCTTCAAGGTTCAAGAACTTACCTTTGCAATATACCATCAAATCATCTGCATAGAAGTAGTGAGAAGGTATCTGAGCATGTCTACCAGCTTTTATCAAATCTACCTTGCATTCCTCCACTAATTTGGATATGCTTCTACTCAATACTTCTTCAGCTATGCCAAATAACAAAGGAGAAAAGAAAGTCGATCTCCCTGCCTGACACCTCTATTGCTTTTGAAGTATCCATGTTGGGAACCATTGATAGAGATTCAGATGGTTGCTGAATGAAGAATAACCTTGATCCAGTTGCAAAAAGTGGCATTAAAACCAAACTTCTGCATCACAATAATAAAAAAACATTCCAATTAATGGTATCAAAAGCCTTTGATACATCAACTTTGAGAGCCAAGTTTCCCCCAAAGCATTTATTGTCAAGCACAATTACAGCCTCAGAAGCTAAAGCAATACAGTCTCTAATGTTCCTCCCCTTAATGAAGCCTTTCTGTTCATCAGAAATATTGAATGGAAGAATGTTAGCCAATATATCAGCCATCACCTTAGTAACAATTTTGAATTTGAAATTTGCAAGAGCAATTGGTCTATATTTCTCAATAGTGTCAGCATCAGGAGATTTAGGAATCAAGATGATGTTATTAACATTATAGTTTTGTGGAAACCATCCAGTATTGAAAAACTCTATCACGACTTCATTAATGTGTTTGGGAAAAACAGGCGCCAAAACCATCTGGACCAGGGGCACCGTCATGATTGAGGTCAAACACTGCATTTTTCACTTCACTCTATGAGGGAATTATAGTGAGTAAAATATTTGTTGATTCATCTATGACTGTTGGAATAACTCCTTCCACAAGCATCTAGTCCTGCAAAAAATAGTTAGTAGAAAAATACATATTTTTATAATGGTTAACAATATGATTAGAACTGGAATTTGGATTAGTGAGAATTTCCTCTCCCACTCTAACAGATGAAATGACTTTGGTTTTGTTTTTTTATCATTGTAATTAAGTGAAAATATCTGGAGTTTCTATCACCATCTATATGCCACTTAATTTTAGCCTTTTCATGTAGTAAAGTTCTTATTTATGATGAGCATCATCTAAAGAAGTCTGTGATTTCTTTTCCTCAGTCATGAGATGATCAGTGTGACCTGACATCTGAATTTTCCTTTGGATATCCATCAGTGTGCTCTCAGAGTCATGAACAAGGGAATGTATATTGCCAAACACATATTTGTTCCACACTTTTAGCTTGTTTTTGAAGTTTTTCAGTTTAGTACTAAGTATATACACGGGGAAGCCTAAGACTCTTTCATTCCAACAATCATGTATTATGTCTTTGGAGTCTTTGTGGAGGGTCCACATCTTCATAAACTTGAAGCTTGAACCTATACTAAGACTGTTGACTTTGAATTTAAGAAATAAAGGATAATGGTCTGATCTTGTTTTTAGAAGAGTAGAGCAGGAAATGGAGGAACAAGTATCTAACCATTTTTTTCTACAAATAGTTCCGTCTAATCTTCTTTTGGTGTGTCTCCTTCCCAATCTACCATTATCCCAAGTGAAGAATGATCCTTTTGTGGGAAGGTGAATCAAATCATTATTGTCAGTCCAATTTTGAAAATCCAAAATTGCAGGTCTAGAAGGAACAAAGCAACCACTATGCTCATGAGATCCCAAAATAGAATTGAAGACACC
>Ga0315915_1006471_pt1 | contig 14289 bp, 15 predicted proteins | sample MpolbnodulesMG_FD_207738 | JGI IMG/M metagenome (GOLD analysis project Ga0315915, IMG submission 207738) | Medicago polymorpha root nodule microbial communities from Los Angeles, California, United States - branched nodules | ecosystem: Host-associated > Plants > Roots > Nodule | place: USA... | reverse complement strand
CCGCGTTGGCATCGGTCGATATCTGACCTTTTACAACACCCGACGCCCACATTCATCCCTTGACCGGCAGACGCCGGATCAGGCTTACTTCAACGCGCTGACACCGATGATGGCGGCAGCATAATCGGTGGCGGAAATCCACTTAGCAAAACGCCCGAAACTGTTCAGACAAACCGAGCCAGCTCTCAAGTTCGGATTGCCTGCAACCTTTAACTGCTTTATGCCTCCGATATTGGGATATTGGGGGCAATGAAAATGGCAAAGGTTACGGTAGCGTCGAATTACGGTCTCAACATGGGCTCGTTCGACTTCAGCGCCATATATTATGGCTGGTCCTACGTTCAATCAGGAACTCTGTTCCGGGTCGACTACGGGGATGGGGCAATTGAAGAGTTCCGGGGAACAGGGTTCCGCTACAACACCTCGGGAGAGCCGACCGCCGGCACGGTAACGAGCTACGCTGCCTTTTATAATGGTCAGCGTCTGTTCTATGTGGAAGGTGGTGCCGTCGCTGCGACCAAGATCGTAACCGCAGCGAGGACCTATAGCACAAGTGACGACTTGCGCGTTGTCGCCGAAGTACTCAAAGGCAACGATACCATTTCGGGCGGTAACTATGCGGACGTCCTCTATGGATTTGATGGCAACGATTTTGTCGCTGGAAACGGGGGGAATGACACCCTTTATGGCCACGCCGGAAATGACACGATCCATGGCGGCTCTGAGGGAGACTACATCAACGGTGGAACGGGGGTAGATTCTGCTTCTTACGCCGGGTCCAACCGTAACGTAATTGCGAGCCTAAGCAATCCCAACATCAACACCAACGACGCGATCGGCGACCAGTACGCCTCGATTGAGAATCTCATCGGTACGAATTATAGCGACGCGTTGTACGGCAACGGCTCAGCAAACACCCTCGAGGGCGGGAGTGGCAATGACACGCTCATTGGCGGTGCCGGTGCGGATAAGTTGTTGGGCGGTGCGGGTATTGACACCGTTTCTTACGCCAATGCGTCTGCGGCCGTCACTGCAAAACTACTTTACGCAAGCACTAACACTGGCGACGCCCTGGGCGATACCTATTCGAGCGTCGAGAATATTATTGGTTCGATCTACGCCGACAAGTTGTATGGCAGTGACGGGGCCAATAACATCACTGGCGGCTCAGGCAACGATGGATTAGTGGGAAATGGCGGTAACGACGTGCTTTTCGGCGGCCAAGGCGCTGACCATCTTTATGGAAGCGTCGGAGCAGACACGTTCGTCTTTAAGGCTGCGAACGAGTCTATCGGGTCCGCTTACGACACCATCTTCGACTTTCTGACGAGCGAACAGGACAAGATCGATCTTTCCACTATCGATGCAAACATCTCAGCTTCCGGCAACCAGGCCTTCTCATTTTTGGGAACAGCAGCTTTTACAGGCATTGCTGGCGAGCTTCGGTACGATAAGCTTTCGTCCGATACTTACATTTATGCCGATGTGAATGGCGACAAACTTGCTGACCTTAAGATCCGCTTGGATGACGCGGTAACCCTGACGGACGGGTACTTCGTGCTGTGATCAACCTCCTTTAAGCCATCATATCGTATGCGAGGCGAGGTTCCTTGCAGATTTCCGTTCGTCATCGATCCTGTGAGGACGGTAAGCACCCGATTGGCACCGCCTGCCGGATAGCGCCTTGATGACCTAAGACACGTCATTAACGACGTCGTTAGCGACGTGTCTTAGGTGAGGTATGGGATGCGTGTCGAAATTCTTGGTCAGGAACGGCGGCGGCGTTGGGGTGACGAGAAGAAGCTCGACATTGTCATGTCGATTGGGCTCGACGGTGCGACGGTCACTGACGTTGCCCATCGGCACGATGTAAGCCGGCAGCAGATTTACGCTTGGCGGCATGAGCTGAAGAAGAAGGGTTTGTTGCCGTCCACGGCCGATACGGTCTTCCTTCCCGTAGACACGTCTGCCATTCACGGCGCCCCGCTCGTGCGTGAGGAGGTTGCGCGCGTGCCTGCAATGATCGAGTTGCGGTTGAACGATGGGCGCAGCCTTCGCTTCGACAGTGGCGTCGATGCCGCCGTTCTGACTCGGCTCATCCGGGCGGTTGAAGCAGCATGATTGGACCAGGAACCGGTGTTCGAGTGTATCTTGCCTGCGGAGCCACGGACATGCGCAAAGGGGTGGAAGGTTTGGCTGTGCTTGCGCAGGATGTGCTGCGCCAGAAGCCGACGGGAGGTGCAGTCTTCGCGTTTCGAGGACGACGGGGCGATCGTTTGAAACTCCTGTATTTTGATGGCCAGGGCTTCTGCCTGTACTATAAAATTTTGGAGAGGGGGCGTTTTCCATGGCCTTCAGCAGCCGATGGAACGGCCCGGCTGACAACCGCGCAACTGGCCATGCTTTGGGAAGGGATTGATTGGCGACGGCCCAACTGGGGCGCTCCGCCGGCGCGTGTCGGTTGATTTTATCTGTCGGCGACGTTGCAGGCGCACGACCAATTGATCGGGGAACTGCGGCTGCGCATCGCCAAGCTGAAGAAACAGGTCTTCGGCAAGTCCTCGGAAAAGATCGAACGGGAAATCCAGCAGCTGGAACTGGCGCTGGAGGATCTTTTAATCGCCGCAGCGGAAAACAGCACCAAGCCGCTCGATGAGGTCGATGCGGCAGTGCCTGCCGCGCCTGTGGCAAGCAGGCCCGAGAAGACCATGCGCCGCCGTCCGCGGGTATCGGAAAAGGCAGCGCGCGAGCGCAAAGAACTCGATCCTGGTACCTGCTGCCCCGATTGCGGCGGTGAATTGCGCCTTGTCGGCGAGGACGCCAGCGAAATCCTCGACATGATCGCTGCGCAGATGAAGGTCATCGAGGTCGCCCGATTGAAGAAGTCCTGCCGTTGCTGCGAGAAGATGGTGCAGTTGCCCAGTTGCCGGCGCCGAGCCGTCCGATACCGGGCAGCATAGCAGGTGCTGGGCTTCTGGCTTACATTCTGGTCTCGAAGTTCGACGATCACCTGCCTTTGTATCGCCTGAACGAGATCTTCGCCCGCATGGGCGCCGACATTCCGGACAGCACGCTGGTCGATTGGTGCGGTCGCGCCATGCAGGTGCTCCAGCCGCTGATTGAGCGGATCGAGGCGGTGGTCATGAGCAGTGACCTTCTCCATGCCGACGACACCCCGATCCGGGTGCTCGATCGTTCTCTTCGGGATAAGGGGTTGGGCAAAGGCGTGAAGAAGGGCAGGATCTGGACCTATGTCCGCGATCAGCGTCCCTGGGCGGGCGCGGCTCCACCGGGAACGGTCTACTACTTTGCTCCCGACTGGAAGGAAGAGCACGTCCACCATCACCTCAGGCAGACAAGCGGCATCCTTCAAGCTGACGGCTACAAAGGCTACGGGAAGCTTTATGAGCCAGGCGCGGACGGCATAGGCCGCTTCCGGGAAGCGGCCTGCTGGGCGCATTGGCGACGTGACTTCCATGATATCTGGACCTCGAACAAATCCGAGATCGCGCGCGAGGCTCTCGACCGTATCGGCGCGCTTTACGACATCGAGCGCTACATTGCAGGCCAGCCTGCCGATATCCGCCTTGCTGCTCGTCAGAAGCACAGCACAGCAAAGGTCGAAGCCTTGCGCGTCTGGGCTGAAGCGCAACTGACCCGTATTCCGGGCAAGGGCGATCTGGCGAGCGCCTTCCGTTACGGCCTAAGCCGCTGGCACTCATTCTGCCTATTCCTCGAAGACGGTCGCGTCGCCATGGATAACAACGCCGCCGAACGGGCCCTGCGCCCCATTGGAATCGGAAGAAAAAATTGGCTCTTCGCTGGCGCTGACACCGGCGCGGAGACATTAGCACGTGCCATGACGATAATCGAGACGGCCAAGATGAACAGATGAACGGCATCGATCCGCAGGCCTATCTGGCCGACGTGCTCGACCGCATTCACGATCACAAGATCAATAGGCTCGACGAACTGCTGCCGTGGAACTGGGCACCTGTGGCAATCATCTGCGCCGAGGCCGCCTGATGGCCACCATCACCCATGTCTTCACCATCAACCATGTCGCCGAAATGCTCGGCGAAGACCGGGAACTCCTGGAGGCGATCGTCAGCAATTCCGACAATTTGACCTATGGAAGTATCATCAGCGTCGTACACGGTGATGATGAGACAATCACCGCACTGACCGACGATGGCATCGATGAGCTGAGGCAAATGCTTGCCGATGCGCGCCGTTCGCCTGAAGCCTGGAACGACTTCCTCGACTGCTTCGTCGACGACGAAGAAGTCATCGCTCGCGTCAAGGCGAAATCTCCGCGGTAACAATCGGCCGGTTACTGAGGACGGCGGGAGGCAATCGGGTCAGCTTCGTTAACGCATGTGCCGCCCAGCGTCACTCCTCTGGCCCTCTCCAAGAATGAAGAGGGCCATTTGCGTGAGAAGCAAATTACACAACAAAGAAATCGCTCGCAGTGATGCCGAGGTTCGTACCGACTGTGGCGAAATGAACAGAACCGCCCGCTCCATCGCCATCGCTGTCGTAGAGCAACCTTCCGGTGTCGCTATCATAAATAATTCGGTCGTCGGCGTCAGCAGCTAGGCCCGTGGTATTCGTTACGAACTGCGCCGCCGTCAACGTGCCGGTACCGACGATCCCCGTAAAGATCGAATTTTCCAGTCGGATCGTATCGTCCGCAACAGCGAACCCGTTGATCGTGTCGACGTTGGTCGTGGCATCCAGAGCGTAGCTGAAGTTAAATGTGTCTAAGCCGGCTCCGCCGGTCAGGATATCATTACCAAGCCCTCCATTGATCAGGTCGTTGCCGAGGCCCCCGTCGATTGTATCGTTGCCGGCAAAACCACTGAAAATGTTGTTGCCGGTATTGCCGCTCAGGGTGTTGTTCAAGGCGTTGCCCGTGCCACTTGTGTTGCCGGTGCCAAGTAGCACAAGGTTCTCCACGCCACCTTTGACGACTGCGGTGTTACCGAGAGCGAACGAGATTGTGGAGTGAACGGTGTCTGTACCCGCGCCCGAGTCGGCGGCTTCGTCAACGATGTCGCCGGTGTTGTCTACGAGATACGTATCATTTCCTAAGCCGCCGCGCATGTTGTCTGCGCCGCCTCCGCCATTGATTGAATCATTGCCCGCGAACGTACGAATGAAGTTGGCTGCTGAACTGCCGACGATTGTATCCTTGAAGTCGGTTGCTCGAATATTCTCGATGCTGGCGAGAGTATCCCGAGATCCAAAGCCGTCAGTCGCAACACCGGTGCTGAGATCGATGCTGACGCCCTTTGTGGCGCCTCGCTGGAAATCGCGGTCGTATCGAACGGTATCGATGCCCGCACCACCATTAATAGTGTCGCGTCCGCCAAACCCAAAAAATGTCTCATCGACCGAGGATCCCACCATCGAGTCTGAGAACTGGGTTCCTCTGAATTCCTCGAAATTCTTGAACGTTTCCGAAAACCCGAATTGATCAATGACGGTCCCGGCCGTGGCGTTGAGGTTGATGCCTCTTATCGCTGTTGGGGAGTCATAAGCGTCCTGGAAGCTCAGAACATCATACCCGGCTCCTCCATCGTAGGTGTCTGCACCGCCGCCGCCTGTAACAAGATCGCTGCCCGCATTGCCGTTGAGGACATCGTTTCCAAGGTGCCCCCAAATTTCATCATTACCGAGGGAGCCGTTGATCGTATCGTTGCCGCTCGCGAGCCAGCTCTCGAGTTTAGAACTGTCGAACGCAGCCGATGCGTCTAGGAAAAGTTCAAGAGAAATATTCAGACCGCTTATTGTTTGTACTAATCCTGTGCCGTTGTTCAGAAGGACCTCTATCGATGTGATTGTTCCTCCGACGGCATCGCCACTCGCGTCAAAACTGAACCCCGTGCCCACGAGCTTCATCTTGAGACCGTTGTCGAGCCGATAAAGCACCGAAGTGCTGGTAGTGGTTGAGCGACTCGCCGTGCTCATGTCCACGAGCTCGCCAAAGGATGGGTTAACGCTGACGCCGCTCAATGGTGGGTTGTATTGGTTTGGGTAAAGTCCTGCTGGAAAATGATACGTAATGGTAGCCATGATTTCCTCCGGCAGCCGGGACGTTTCCGGCTAAAAAAATGGTGAAAATGAATAAAAAATGCATGCGTTTTCGAGCAACTATAAGCTGCCATAAAATATCAGACGGCGGCTTGGTTGTCACATCGCCCATTTTGGGTAGCCACGCATGACCGCCGCGAGTTTGTTTTTCCGAACAAGTGCGCAGAGGCAATGAAGCGTGAAGAGCGGTAAACGGATGAACGGTTCTGAGGGTGTTTAGCGATGCAGGCGGATGCTCGTCTTTTTGGATCGACTGCCGAAGACGATCACACGCAACTCGCCCCAGTGCTTTCAAACATAACGGAGCAGACCGTAAACCACGGCGTTAGGGAGTAGCCGAAGCGTGTTTCATGGAATGGAGAAGTTCCAGCGCCTCTTCAAATGAAATCATCTTCTTCTCATGCGGATGGAAATATTTGGGATAGAGTAGATAGGCTGCAGCGAACACCTCTTCCACGCTACGTTTCGCTGAGCGGCGCAAGCAGGATTGGCGATCATCAGTAAGTCCCCAACCCGCATAGAACGGCATGCCAAGGCAAGTTACCTTTATTCCTCTTATCAGCGCTTCGAATCCCGAGAGTGAGGTGATTGTATAAACGTGATCGATGGTTTCGAAGGCATCCGCCAAAGTAATGTCGTCATCGAGAACCTGCGCGATCGGTTTAACCTCTTCCGGACTCGATCGGGCGAGTCTAGTGCCGTGCAATACTTCCGGGTGGGGCTTGTAGATGACTTGTGCATCTGGGTTCTCTTGAACGGCGAGACGGACGAGATCGTTGTTAGTCATCGGGCGCGAACAGCCCTTGATGATCGACATGTCATCCTCTACTTGACCGAGAACCAGTATCCGCTTGCGGTCTTTCGGGCCGTAGATACGGCGGACATCGACGTCTTGGGACGTGTTGTACTTGCTCAACCGGCTGCTGACCAAGCGGTTCATTCCTCTTCGTGCTCGCAACAGCAGAGTTGGGTCCGCCGAAAAGTGGTAGGTCTCGATGAGGCGTTCAAGTGTCGACTGTGAGCTGGGGTCGTAGTAAAGGACAGGAGAATCAAAGCAGAGAGAAAGTGGTGGCGCCTTGCTGGCGCCCAAAGCAACTGAGCGAATGAATCCGTCTTCTATTCGGATGAGAGGAACGCGCCTTAGCCTTGAGAACCTCTCTATGAAGGGCGGGTGCTTGTAGCCCCATACATATATTTTCGGATCCTTCGATACTAATATCAACGGTGCCCAGACGGCGTGAAATTCAAGCCAGGAAATTGTCCGCTTTTGGCAATATATCCTTTCTTCGGGAAGCCAGCTTCTAATGAAGTCCTTCCAAGGGCTTAGCCCAAAGACAAATGCTGTGGTCATTTTCGCGACGGCCTTTCGACTATCCCCTGCCGTGGATCTGCGGAGAAGATATAGTTTGACAACGAGGGCGCTCTTGCTCGTTTTAGTATGTATTTCTCCGGTTTAAACGAGACTCCCAATCCAGCGACGTTCGTACGATGAAGTTAAGGTCATCGTGGCAAGGCTCCCAATCAAGTTCTCGGGTAATCCTCATCGGATCTGCCACAACGGATACAGCGTCACCCGGGCGCCTCTCGACAATTCTTACGGGGAAGTCAACGCCGGATGCTTGCTTCACCTGATGCAAGACGTCCAGAACTGAAAAGCCTCGGCCATATCCGCAGTTCGCGACAATAGAGCTGCCTCCTGCCCGCATCCGCTCTAGGGCCTTTAAATGTGCGTTTACTAGGTCGGTGACGTGGATAAAGTCACGGATGCAAGTGCCATCAGGAGTGGGATAATCGGCGCCGTAAACGTCAATTCCGTTGCGTTTCCCCAACGCAGCTTCGCAGGCGACCTTGATTAGGTGCGTAGCGCCTGCGGTTGATTGGCCTGTACGCCCATGAACGTCTGCGCCCGCGACGTTAAAATAGCGCAGCACCGTATATGTGATGTCATGAGCAAACGCCGCGTCCTTGAGCATTATCTCGGTCATCAGCTTGGACGAACCATACGGCGATTCCGGCCGTAAAGGCGCGGCTTCATCGACCGGACCGTTTCCGTCTGGAGTACCATAGACGGCTGCGGTCGAAGAAAAAACGAAATACTTGATTTTGGCTCTCACTGCTGACGCGATCAGCGCCCGTGACTTGACCGTGTTATTATCATAGTACGTCAAAGGATCGGCGACAGACTCGGGAACCACGACTGACCCGGCAAAGTGGATGATCGCTTCAATATCATGGCTAGCAAAAATCCTGTTCAAAAGCTCAGAATCGCCGATATCGCCTTCGTAAAATTTGGCTTCCGGCGCTACCGCCCAGCGAAACCCAGTGGAGAGACGATCAAGGACAACAACGTCTTCGTGCGCGTCGAGAAGGCACCAAACCATGTGGCTCCCGATGTATCCGGCGCCACCTGTTACCAAAATTGCCATTTAGTCACTCCTGCAGTGTTCGTTCGGACGATTAGGGACCAATTAGACCAGAATTGCGTGGATAGGAACTCCGGGCCGAGCTTCATAGATGCATGGACGGCGCTGTTGCCGGCTTCGAGGCAGGTTAGTTGGCTTCTGGCCACCCCGTCTCGCGCAGTCTTTATGGACCTAACAGGCATCGTTCAATGCTTGACGAATGCGTCTAATACGCACATCCACGACGAAACTTTTGGGACGAAGACACTAGTCGCAGCCGCATTCACTTCCTTCTCTGTTTAAGGAGCTGTATGACAGCGCCAGTGCGCCGCCACGAATACTTCTGTTTAGGTGGATAATCCGGTCAACCGACTCCACGGAATAGCGAAAAGGAAAAACCGTTGAACGCATTTATTTAGGCGAAAGCGGATGGCAATGCCGGTGGCACCGTGCTGGAGTCGATCGGCAGGACGTTGGCGACGGCGACGAACGGCATCAGGGCGCTTGCCGACCATCTGTCGAGCGACGAAACCTTCGCGGACGCCCTTGTCAATGCGGTCGAACGGATGGGTGACGGAGATGGCCGCGTCGTCGTTTCGGGTGTCGGCAAGAGCGGTCACATCGGCCGCAAGATCGCAGCCACGCTCGCATCCACCGGCACCTCGGCCTATTTCGTCCATCCGACCGAGGCGAGCCATGGCGACCTCGGCATGATCACCGCTCAGGATGCATTGGTCCTGCTTTCCTGGTCGGGCGAGACGGCGGAACTCGCCAACATGCTGACCTATGCCAAGCGTTTCAAGGTGCCGATCATCTCGATCTCCTCCAACCGCGAAAGCACGCTGGCGCGCAATTCCGAAGTCGCACTCGTCTTGCCGAAGGTGCCGGAGGCCTGTCCGCACGGCCTGGCGCCGACGACCTCCGCAATGCTTCAGCTCGCCATCGGCGATGCGCTCGCAATCGCGCTGCTGGAGCGGCGCGGCTTCTCTGCCGAGGATTTCAAGACCTTCCATCCGGGCGGCAAGCTGGGCGCGCAGCTGCGCCTCGTCCATGAGCTGGCGCATGGCGCCGGGCAGCTGCCGTTGCTCCCTGTCGGCCGTCCGATGAGCGAGGCGGTCATCGAGATGTCTGCCAAGGGCTTCGGCGTGGTCGGCATCGTCGATGAAAGCGGCAAGCTGATCGGCGTCATCACCGATGGCGACCTGCGCCGCCATATGGCCGGAGATCTGCTGGCACAACCGGTCGAGGACATAATGTCGCACAAGCCGCGTGTCGTCAGCCGTGACGTGCTTGCCAGTGCGGCCATGGAGTTCATGGAAGAACACAAGATCACCGTGCTCTTCCTCGTCGGCGATGCGGGCGCACCGGTCGGCATCCTACATATTCACGATCTGCTGCGCGCCGGCGTCGCCTGAGAGCGGAAAGCTCGCCGCACGTCGAAACCGGCGGCGGGTTGCCGCAGCAGCTACGCCCGATCGCGGATGTTATAATATCCCATGACGCCGATGCCCCAGGCAAATAGTAGTCCCAGAATCACCAGAAACGAGTTCAGCAGCCGCGCCGGATACTGAGCAAGTTCCGAAAGCGTCGGCTCGATGAAAAGTGCCAGATAGCGCTGGCGGTTGTTTGCGTCGATACGTGCCTTCTCAAGCGATCCCAACGCTGCCGTATAGGCACGTTCCGCGAACTCGCGCTCCGTCTCCAATTCCTCGAACTCGGCGATGCGACCCGCCACATCCGGTGAATTGGGGTCGTTCCCGGCCGTGGACTTTTCGCCGGCGCCCAGGCGTTGGCGCTCCACGTCGAGCTGCTGTTCCAGGCTCTCTATGCGCGTCTTGAGGACACGGATTCGGGGCGTGTCTTCACCCATCTGGCTCTTGGCCGTCGCAAGATCGGCATTAAGCTGCGTCAGCTGCTGCTCCAGAGATCCGATGAGCTGAACGGCAAGCTTTGCCCCCTCTTCGGGACTGATTTCCTGCGATTTGTCGCGGTAGTCGCGCAGTGCCGCGCGCGCTTTGGAAAGCCGCGCCTCGCCCGCAAGCACTTCGTCCTGCGCGGCACGCAGCACGTCGTTGCGGGCGGAGAGCGACAGGCTGTTCACGAGGTTGTCGCTCTGGTCCACGATGAATTTCGCGATCTCACGCGCCTGTTGCGGTTCAAAGGCCTTGACGGTTACCTGCATGATGCCGGAGGCGTGGTCGAAATTGACGTTCACCATATCGCGCCAGTAGTCGAGCTTGTCCTCGATCGGCAATTCGGAGCCGATGCCGTAGAAATAGTCCAGCCCGCGCGCCGCGTAGACGTCTTCCAGCTTGAACCGGCGGTCCGCGTCCGCCGCCATGCGCTCGCTCAGGATATAATCCATGAGGATATAGCTGTCCGAAACCGTGCTGCCGCCGGATGCCTGTGTGAACATTCCCAGGATGTCGCTTGAAACGCCGCCCTCGATGCTGCGAACGGCGAAAGACGTGGTGCTGTGATACTGGTCGGCGGCGATGAAGGCCATGTAGAGCGAAGCAAGCGTCGCGGGAACGGCAACAAGACCCAGGAAGGTGCCGCCGATGATCGCGTGACGCCAGCGGAGCTTCTTGAGCCAGCCGGCTTTCCAGCCTGTCTTCTTGAGGGGAAGGGCCTTTTGGCGTCCGGGCAGGGGGATGACCGGCGCGCTTTCCTTGCCGAGAAGCCCTTCGAGAACCGCTATGCCCTTGCTTTTCGCCGCGGCTTTTGCCGACTCGTCTTTCCCGGCGGCTTGCGCGGAATCAGCCTTGTTCACAGCCGCGTCTTTGCTTGCCGCCATTTAGCTTTCCTTCATGTTCTTGTCGTGCGCGCGTATCGCGTCTTCGACATTCTCATAATAGGTCATCTTGCCTTTTTCCAGTACGACGCCGCAATCGCAATAGTCGCGGATCGTACCGGTGCTGTGCGAGACCATGATAATGTCGGATTCCTGCAGCTTGGTCTCGAAGACAGCCTGGCACTTTTTCCTGAAATTCGTATCACCAACGGCGGTGATCTCGTCGACGAGATAATAGTCGAAGTTGACGCCCATACTCAACCCAAAGGCAAGGCGCGCCTTCATGCCTGAGGAATATGTGCCGACCGGCGCCCTGAAGAAGGGACCGAGCTCGGCGAAATCCTCCACATAGGCAATCAGTTGCTCCGTACCCACACCATAGATACGGGCGACGAAACGCACATTCTGCTCGCCGGTCATCGAGCTCTGGAAGCTGCCGGCGAATCCGAGCGGCCAGGAAATCTTGCCGCGGCGGATGATTCGGCCGCCGTCGAGCTTGATCGCGCCGGCGATCAGCCGCAGCAGCGTCGATTTGCCGGCGCCGTTGCGGCCGAGCAGGCCGACGCTCTTGCCGCGGTTGAGTGTCAGCGAGGCATCTTCGATGATCGGCTTCTTGATGCCCTTGGTGCGGGCGTATTTCGTCGCCTGCTCGAACCGGATCATTCGTTTCTCAGTGTCTTTCTGGACAGGGTGAAGACCAGCATCCCGGCAAACAATGTCAGAAATGCGATCCCGTAGAGATAGTCCATATCGAGCCCGATTGCCCGATACTCGGGATAAAAACCCTGGCGGAATCCCATGATGATATGGACGAGCGGATTGATAAGCACCAGCTCGCGATAGGGTGCCGGAATCGAGTCGGGCAGGAAGAAGACGCCCGAGATGAGAAAGAGCGGCCGGTTGACTATGCCGAAGACCTGCTCGTAGAGCGGATATTTGATGAAGAGCACGCAGTTGATCAAGGCCACGCCGAGGCCGAAAAGGCAGGCGAGCGCGATGGCCTCCAGGATCGAGGGCCAGTGAAGATCGGTATCGACCCGCATGGTGGCGACGATCGTGCCGAGCACGATGAAGGCGACCAGCGATGTCGTGCCCATCTGCAGGACGAAGCGCGCGACGATCGTGTCGATCGGGGCGACATTCGGATAGCTGAGCAGCGCCTTGTTCGCCTTCACGGCTGCATTCAGGTAGGCGTTCATCGCCTGGTAGAACTGGAAAGCGATATAGCCTGTGGCGAAGAACAGCGCGAAGCTTGTGCCGAGCGCCGGCGCCCGGGCGATCGCCTGGAAGATTGCGGTCATCAGCAGGATGTGGGCGGCCGGATCGAGCAGCGCCCAGACATAGCCGCCGGGTTTTGAGCCGAAGCGTGTCGACATTTCCCGTACCAGCAGGGCGGCGACGACACGGAGATGGGTGGCGACGTACTTCATCTCAATCACCCGAACGGATAGAGAATACGGCCGATGACGCGGAACTTCCGGTCGGAGAGGCTGCGGAAGAAGCGGATCGGATCGGCCCTGAAGTCTTCGACATCGCGGTCACTGCCTATCTTGCGGATAACCGGCGTGACGAAGACGGGCAGCAGGTGGCGCCAGCCGAGGAGGCCATAGGGCCCCCAGGCGCGCCACGCCGGCCGCGGCCGGGCAAGGCCCTGCGGCTCTTCCAGCTGCCTTCTGATTGTCGCGACGGTTTCTTCGAATGACGATCGTTCTCCGGTCTCGGGATCGAAGTAGCAAGGATAAAGCAGATAGGCGCCCGCGAAAAGCGCCTCGATGCTCAAGCGCCGCCCGCGGCGCGCGTTAGGCTGGCGGTCGTCCGTCAACCCCCATCCGGAATAGAAGGGACAGCCGGCGGTGGTGACGTCGATACCGCGGATGATCGCCTCGAAACCCGCGAGCGAGGTGATCGTATAGACGTGGTCGACCGTACGAAGCGCCTCTGCAAGCGGCAGGCTCTCTTTGACGAGGGTGCAAAGATGCGCGACTTCTGCGGGATCGGACCTTGACGGCCGCACACGGCTCAGCACGTCCGGATGCGGCTTGTAGAGGATCTGGGCGTCGGGCTGTTCGGAGGCCGCAAGCAGCACCAGGTCGTTGTTGGTCATATGGCTGAGGCAGCCGTAGCGGACGGAAGCATCGTCCTCCACCTGGCCGACGACCAGCACGCGCTTGCGCGTCTTCTCGCCGTAAACCTCCTCGGCCGTCCGCTGCCGGCCGCCATTATATTTGCTAATGCCGCTTTCGGTGAGAAGCGTAATGCCGGCGCGCGCGCGCGTCATCAATTCCGCGTCCGCCTCGAAATCGTAGGTTCCCAACAGCTCTTCGAGCTGGGAGGGATGCCGGCAGTCGAAATAGATCGCCTTGCTGTCGAGCGCCAGAGAGAGGGGAGGCGTGCGACTGGCGCTCGGCCGGGCCGAACGAAGGAAGCCGTCCTCAATGAAAGTTACGGGAATGTTCCGCGCTTTGGCCAGCGCATCCAGCGGGCTCGGAAGCTCCGGCCCCCAGGCGAGTATCTCGGCGCTGCTCTCGGCGAGAATTCGCGGCTTCCAGACGCGCTCGAACTCGTATTCGCCGAGATTCATCGGAAGGAAGTGGAAGTGCCTGTCGGGGAAATACCGTTCGAAAGGCTCCCGCTTCCACTCGGTGATCTGGATGGCAAAGGTCGTTCGGCGCCCCTGAGGCACAGCGCCGCTACCGAAATTCATCGCTCGTGAGCCCTCGCCGGCGTGAGGTTTCATTCACATTTCCCGTTGCCGATCCGCCATTCCCGACGCCAGTGCCCGGCGTCAGCACGTCTTCTACATGTCCGATACGGCTATCGCCAGCATTTTAGATGTAGGGCGATGCGGCTGAGCTTTCCCTCATTCCTGCTGTCACAGGAATCCTGTGTGTCGAAACTGTGCTTATATGGGTGCGGGCGGAAGGCCGTCGGAATCCTGGTCTTTAAAGACCGTGTGCTGGCTCTGGTCCTCCGCCCGCTTCGAATCCCTAACCTGAA